>Ga0315279_10000093_pt1 | contig 187760 bp, 152 predicted proteins | sample YL17G06_20_MG_FD_203694 | JGI IMG/M metagenome (GOLD analysis project Ga0315279, IMG submission 203694) | Sediment microbial communities from Yellowstone Lake, YNP, Wyoming, USA - YL17G06_20 | ecosystem: Environmental > Aquatic > Freshwater > Lake > Sediment | place: USA: Wyoming | collected...
CAAATGATAGTATATAAGCTAATAAAATTGGCATTAAAAACCACATCGATAATAAACTTACTTTCTCCCTTTCTTTTGTGATACTTAAAATTCCAACTATAAATAGCCATAAATACAAAAAAACTGCAGAATAACAAATGAAAAGGGGGCTACCGTAGCCTATATTAAATGTTTGAAAAGAATAAAATAACGTTAATAAAGATGGCCTTTGAATAAAAGCAATCGAGCTAAAAGGGATAGGGGTTAATATTTGTTTAAATATTATTATAATCCAAGGTATTAAAAAAAATAGTATGATAACCTGAGCTATAAACCATTTATAGATTAATTTTTTATATTTATTAAAGAAAAAAAGGTAATGGGCATTTAAAGATACCAATAGAAATAGGGTTATAAAAATGGTATATATGTTCAAAACTGTGAAAACTATAAATGCTAACCAAAAAATTAGTCTATTTTCTTTCAGAGACTTAATATAAAAATAAATGGACAGCAAAACTAAGAATACAGTTAAGGTATTATATCTTAATTCCTGTGAATAATATATGTGAAAAGGTGAGATGGAAAGGATAAAGGCGCTAATCCGGGCTATTTTTTTATTAAATAATAACTTAGCCACCATGTATATACCAATAATTGAAAACATACCAAAAGCTACCGGTAACAATCGCAAAATAAATTCACTTTTACCCAAGAATTTCCAAAAATGAAGTAAAAAAGGGAATAATGAGAGTATAGGTCCTATAATCGAAAATTTCTTTAAACCTGCCCATAGATATCTTGGGCCGATTAGGAGAGTAACAGCCTCATCATACCAAAAACTATACTTACCTAAGTTATACAATCTCAACAGTAAGCCGCACAATAGAATTGCCAGAAATATAAGGTCTAATTTATTTTTTTTCATTTTTATATTAACTCTATTGTACATATCCTAAACTCCTTAGCATCTTTATGGTTTCTTCGTCAACCGGTTTAGATATCTCACTTACAGACGCTTTTGTTCTTTTTTTTAAAATTCATAATTGTGGATTTTGTGCTAAATTAGTTTAAGAATTCACTCACCATTTTCTCTTTCTATAGTAGGAAACTACTTTTTTTACTGCTAAGATTACATCTTTTACATCTTTTTCAGACATTGCAGAATATAACGGTAAAGAAATAACCCTCTCAAAAACATCTTCGGCTATAGGAAAATCCCTTTTCTTAAAGCCATATTTTTTTCGATAGTAAGAATGTAAATGGAGTGGTTTAAAATGGACTCCAACTCCTATATTCTCAGCTCGTAAGGCATCCACTAACATATTGCGCTTTATTGTTAAATCCTCTATCTTAAGTTTTATCACATAAAGATGGTATGCAGACAGTATCCCCTTTCTGATAATAGGAGTAATTATCTCTGGGAATTTGGAGAAAACCTTATTGTACATTTGAACATATCTTTTACGAATTCTAAGAAATTCCTCTATCTTCTTTAGTTGAACTAAGCCCAGAGAAGCTTGAAGGTCGGACATATTATATTTGTATCCCAGAAATAATGTATCCCAAGGTTTATAAATTTTATCTGTAGATCTTCTCCATGCAGTACTACTAATTCCACATGAACTAAGTATCTCTATTTTTCTAGCGAATTCTCTTCGATCGGTCGTAACCATACCCCCTTCACCTGTGGTAATAAGTTTAGTCGGATAGAAACTAAAGCAGGTGAGATCTCCGATATTTCCTACCTTTCTTCCGCAGTATTTGCTACCCAAGGCATGCGCTGCATCTTCTATCACGAACAGATTATACTTTTTAGCAAGATACAAAATCTTATCCATCTCGCAAGGATGTCCAGCAAAGTGAACTAAAATTATTGCTTTAGTATTATATGTTATTGCCTTCTCAATCTGTTTAGGAGCAATGTTAAAAGTATCTTCTTCAATATCAACAAATACAGGTTTTGCTCCCATATATTCAATCACATTGGCTGTAGAAGGGAATGTAAAAGGAGTAGTAATGATTTCATCCTTAGGTCTTATTCCAATAGCCATTAATGAAAGATGTAGAGCCGCTGTACAAGAACTTACGGCAACGGCATATTTTGCACCTGTAAATTCTTTAAACTTTTCCTCAAATAATTTTGTCTTTGGTCCTTTTGTAACCCATCCTGAGTGAAGAGTATCTATTATTTCCTTTTCTTCCTCTCTGTCAAAAGTTGGTCGGGAAAATGGTAAGAAAATGTCTCTAACTGGTTTACCTCCATATAAAGCTAATTTATGCTCATCAAAGGTATTCATATTATAGTTTTTATTTACCTTTATATTTAAAAAGGTATTTTTTCTTGCATTGTCTTAGATTATCGACACCAAATAAATCTGACACAGTCAGCGTAGTGTCAATGAACGAGAGGATTTCTTAAAACAACCACATTACTTTATTTAAAGTTTCATTGCGTACATAGGAATTAGTTAAGAAGAGAAATATAACACTAACTATTTTATTTAACGCCTCTTTCATTTTAAAATAAAATTATAACATAATAATTGCGATTTTGCTAATTCTAATTTTTATTGCCTTTTGGACTGTATGGAAGCATTATATAAAGGATAGTAGTTGCATTCAAAATATCTTTCAGAAGAAAGTTAATATAAAATGCACACCAAAACTGTAATTATCTTGATTTCCTTTTTTCTATTGCTCTCAAAAGCCCCTTCTTATGCTCATGCAGAGGATGATAATAAATTTCGTTTTGCAGTAATGGGTTGCATGCATCTGGGTGTCTGTAATTTTAAGGATTACGAATTAGCAATAGAAAAGATAAAAGAGTACAAACCAGATTTTATGTTATTCTTGGGTGGCATGGTAGACCCCATGGTAGACAAACCCGTTGAATCTTTGTGGCAGAGGTTCGACCGTATTACTGAGAAGTTGGAGGTACCAGTTTATGATGTTTTAGGTAACTGTAAGGTAACACCATTTGTATCTATACCCAAGGATAAGATCGCCTCAATGGAAAAGTGCTTTCTGGATAGATATAAGAAACGCTACTATTCTTTTGAACATAAAAATAATCTTTTCGTCGTTCTAGATTCCGAGGGTTTTTTTAAGAACCCATGGAATATTCCTGGTGTTGTTAAACAAACCGCATTTATAAATGAAGCACTGAGTCAAACAGAGCAATACAATAATGTTTTTATTGCTCTGCATGATTCTTTTTGGCTGCAGGATGAGCAAAAAAGTGGTTTAAGTCTATCCACCCGATCATCAATAAAAAGGCAAAATGGGTATTCGGCACTAATCGCCATACACTAAACCTTCAGACAGTAGATGATGTTAATTATCTGACGATGGGTTCTCCGCCACCGTATGATAACCTAAAAAAAACCGATTATTCGTTTCCGCATTTCCTTATCTGTGATGTGATCAACAGCAGCATCAATTTTCAAGTTATATCATTACGGACAGACCGCCTGAAAACCCAAACCGTATCTAAAAGAGCGGGGAAACCTGCTAAAAACACCGGTGCAGCTCATCGGCATCAATTGGCGCCGTTGGCAACCCCGGAACGAAGCGCTATTTTGGATATGCCCAGGATTATTGATACCCTGAAGCTTACACCAGGCATGACTGTAGTTGATATAGGTGCGGGAACAGGTTTATCCACCTTTTGCATCGCTGAAAAATTAAAAGGGACTGGACAGGTATTCGCCACTGATCTTGATACTGATGTGGTTGAGAATATAAGGAAAAGAGCAGAGTATAATAATTATAACAATGTTACTCCGGTCTTGGTTGATTTTAACGGCGTGGATGATTTCTACAAAGAGCATGTTTTTGATATTATTTTTTTAAGCGATGTTTACAACTGTCTTGATAATCCCGGGATTTATTTCAGGGAATTGCGGCCTTCACTAAAAAAAGACGGGGGGAAGATTTACTTGATCAATTTTTTAAATGCCGACTCTTTTGCGGAGGGCGATTTCGGTGATTTTAAACAGGTTGTGCGTATTTTATCCGCCAATGGGAAGGGATTTCCTATTTTTAGCCGGTTAAACACGCTGACGCAGGATTTTATTGCGCAATGGCATGGAGAGATGTGCCTTTAGACATACAAAATCAAATCCTTGACTTGTTTAACAAAATGCTTTATGATCGCACACTGTTTGATGATATATGCCGGTATTACCGCTCAAAGGACAAAGATGCCGCAACCCCTGAGAAAATCATTGAAAAGATCGTTGAGCCGAAGAATATAAAACTTGCCCGTTGGCTAGCGGCGAACCGTCTTGTTTTCAACGCGCAGAAAGTACAAAATAGACGTGAATCCGGCGAATTATTCGCATTTAATAAAATATTGATTTCGGGGGTTTTTCCGGAAGACGGAAAACGCGCCATTTCCGGGATCGATTCAATCTTCCTGAGGAGTTTAGAAATTTCCACGCTAAAAGAAGCGGGGTACCGTTTAACCGGTACATATAAATTCATTCCCGAACATGAATTCCTGGAATTTGAAAGGGAAAATTAAGCGTGGGCTTCAGTTTGCGGTTACATTATAAAGTTATTTACTATGCTCGTGTAGGAATTTCATCAAATCCTTGATTTCGATTTCGGACAATTCTTTCAGCCTTTGCTCCTCTTTAGGTATTATATTAATCATTACCCGCATCCGTCTTTCCACATTCTGGACCATCCTACTTGATGGCACGACAACAGGTGTTTTTTTACCAGAGGCATGACTTTCCTTTTCATACCACTTATCCAGCACCTCATGCAATTGAATGACGATTTTCTTTTGTCTATCAAACAGGTTAACCTGTTCATTTGGATCTTTATTCAAATCAAACAGTTCAATCCTATCAGGATATTTAATAAATTTCCACCGATTATTTGACCGAATGCTGGTTGCCCCAAAAGTGCTTTCGGTAAAAATATATTTATGAATATCGGCGGCCTTGTGCTCCGAGGAAAATAAGGACACAATGCTTCTGCCTTCCATCTGGTTGTTACTTTTTATCCTCAGCAGGTCCAGGATGGTCGGCATTAAGTCAATCAGCTGCACCGGTGAAGATATTGTTCTTGCATTACATCCGGGGATCTTGATTATCAGCGGCACTCTAATAGTAGTTTCGTATAAATTAAACTCATGAAAAAAATAATCATGATCAAACAATCCTTCGCCATGGTCCGCAGTCAAGATAACTATTGTCTTATCCAACACACCGGAGATTTCTAACTCCGATAAAAATTTCCCCACTAAATCATCGGCATGATTTATCTGTGTATCGTAGCTGGCAACGATATATTCCGAGTCTTTATCATCGATAGAAACGATATATTCCGAGTCTTTATCATCGATAGATATGAATGCGACAGGTTTATTAAAATATTTCTTTTTATATATTTGCGGGTAAAAATCCAGTGTAGTATCAAGGATAGCCATTTTCCCGTTATTGAATTTTCCTCGATATTCCGTATCATATACGGGTTTGACTGAACTCGGATATGGTGTGTGTAGATCATTACCGTGTAGGAGAATAAAAAATTTTTTACCTTTTTCCTTACATTCTTTGGCCCAAGTCAATGCATTTGGGAAAGTATCGGAAAAAGAACTGTGCAGATCGTCCTTGTAATCGTAAGTATCAAACCCTTGGTTTAATCTGTATACCGGATTAAGTAGTAGCCCCCCTAAAAAAGCAGCAGTCTGATAGTTGTATATTTTTAATACTTCCGGTAGTGTTAATGCGTCATCGCTTAAACATCTCTCGACATTGATTGCCCCGTGTTTTGATACATGTTGCGAAGTCAAAAAAGAAGCAAAACTTAAAAGTGTAGTCGGGGCCTGAGTTATAGCCTGTGTAAAAACTAGATTTTTCGCTGCAAACTTATCTATATTCGGACTGGTATTCCTGGTATAGCCATAACATCCGAGGTGATCAGCCCGTAAACAATCTACGATAATCATGATGACATTGTAGCCGGGGTATTTTCCGCTTAAAGATTCGGCAGCAAAAATATAACAAGGCGCAGACGAAAAAACAAACAATAAAAACAGCAATATGATATTTCGTGCTTTTCGACTCATTATTTTACCAATACCCCGCGGCCTGCAATTTCTTTTTCATTTCATCGGTTATTTCGATTTTGGTAATATCATGACCTGTATCGGCTTGTGTTTGTTTACGCCAATCTAACAGTTTTTGCACAAGCTCATACACACGGTCACTTTGCTGGTCGGCAAGATTGTTTTTTTCTGCCACATCGTGTTTAAGGTCATATAACTCATATTTTCCACTATTGGCTATTAATTTCCAATTACTGGTTCGTATTGCCCATTTTATGGGGCTGGCTTCAGCATAGGCAAATTGTGTAAAATTAACATGGCCGCCTGTGAATAATGGCGCGAGGTTAACCCCTTGAATCTCGGGATTAATAGGAATTCGTAAAAGTCCCAACACGGTAGGCACAATATCGATCATTTGTATCTGTTCCTTAATCCGCATATTTCCTGATTTGCTTCCGGGATACTTGATAATTAGAGGGACGCGTACTACTTCATCGTAAAGATTCCCTTGGCCAAAGCGGTCAAAGCTTCCGTGATCCGATAATTCTTCACCGTGCTCTGCGGTTATAATAATTAAGGTCTTATCAGCGAGCTGTAATTTTTCTATTTCGTTAAGCAATTGTCCGATATAGCTATCCGCATAGCTGATGCTACCGTCATAAAGTGCGATAACATGTCTTAAATCTGCGGGGGTTAATTTAATGCTTTTACCATTGTATTGCATGGCATCACCAACGATATTCTTCAAAAGCCGGTAATCAATACTCAAACCGCTTAAAACACCATTGTAGTTGGGATCGTACATGCTGCAAAAAGGTTCTGGCTTATTAAAAGGAGGATGGATATCATAACCTTGTAGAAACAAAAAAAATCTTTTATCTTTGTTTTTCTTGACCCAGCTTGTTGCTTTAGGTATTATGTCGCGAAATGAACCAACAGGGGCACCATTTGTATCATCATCATATAAATCAAACCCTTGATCAAGCCCGTAGGTCTTAACCATATCCAAGCCTCCGACAAAAGCCGCTGTTGTATAACCGTAGATCTTTAAGATTTCCGCTAAGGTTAGTTCTTGAGCGGATAATTTTCGATCCCGTTCATATATGCCGTGGGAATGTACATATTTAGAGGTAAAAATTGCGGATTGGGCAGGAAGTGTCCAATTGCTCTGGGTTATTGCGTGTTCGAATACAACAGCGTGCCGGGAAAATTTATCTATATGAGGAGCCGTGTTTAACCGGTAGCCATAGCTCTTCAGATGATCCGCTCGAAGGGCAGTAAGACTTATTATTATGACGTTCGTATCCCGGGTATCCGATGAAAATGATGCCGCTGGAGACAGAAAAAAAATAATGAGCAGAAGAAAAAGACGCATTATCTGTAACTTTAGAATGAGTTTTGGTTTAGCACGCAAGATTTGCGCTGTGGAAATTGATTTCTTTCCGATTTTGCAATTGAGTATTACGTGAAATGACGGCATTGTCAAGGATAATCTCGATTTCGAAGATAAATACTGTTTTTCCTGTTATCTAAGCAATACATACGGTAATTTATTTATTGCTTAACGCTTTCTTTGTAGTATAATACAACTTTGTAAGGAATAAACACAAAAAAGGAGGAGAAAATGCGAAACCGAATGCGATTGTTTGTAGTAGCTTTTTTCGCTGCACAAATTTTTAGTGTTTCTCTAATTTTTGCCGATACGATCATGTTAAAGACCGGGCAAAAGATCGAAGGCAAAATCACTAAAAAAACGGAAGCGTTTGTCCGGATCGAAGAGAACGGCATCCCTATGACATATTTTAACGAAGAAATCAGCCAAATCATCGAAACGCCTCTGAATCCTGCGGCCGCTAATCCTGCGGTTGAAAATCCGGTCGAAGCGAAAACCGCAAATCCTCTTAGTACCGACGAAGAGAAAACAGACACAAAACAGGATATTTCTAAAGATCCGAATTACACTGAAATTTTCAATATGCTTAAAAACTTTTTTGTGCACCAAAACGACAAAGATTTAACACAGTGCCTGACCAGCCTTACTGATGAATTTAAAGAAAGAGCCCAGCCTAATTTGGAAAGACGTAATGCGAATGACGCAGGTTTTATTACCAACATTGAGAATTTCAAAATAACGGGTCTTAATTTAAGCGGTGATACCGGTAAAGTAAAGGTTTCCTTTGTGTTAAAACACAGATTCCTGGAAGAGGAAGAACCGGAAATTTATAATGTGGTTAAGTCCATTACAATAAAAAAAGAAAGAACCGACTGGAAAATCACCAATATTAGCGGTCCTGGCGGTGGCGGTCCTGGCGGTGGCGGTCCTGGCGGTGGCGGTCCTGGCGGTGGCGGTCCTGGCGGTGGCGAATTGCAGTAGGAGATTCGCATCAATAAATGCATAGGGTGGCAAATCTGTACTAATTTAGACGGCAAAAATAGCATAAATTACATCCAGCCCAACAAAAAAAGTATCCGATATTTCAGATAACAACAATATTAATAGAGAGTATTATGAAAAAATGGCATAAAAAACTTTTTTTTTCGTTGCTATTAGTGTTGTTAAGCGGCAGATTAACTTTTGCTGACACCCAAGATAAATCTGATTTAAGCACTTATGATTTTACAAATGTTATACTTATCGGTTGGGACGGAACCGATAGGGACACATTAATAAATCTGCTACGGACAGAAAAACTACCTAATTTAAAAAAAATCATGCAAGCCGGGATCTTAGTTAAAACCGAAATTACCACGGGTAGAACCGAGACTAAGCCAGGCTGGGCTGAGATACTAACCGGCTACAGCAGCCAAACTGTCGGTGTTATTGATAATCGAACTAACTACAAACCAATACCAAAAGGTTATACAATCTTTGAAAGGTTGAAAGAGGCATTTAAAGAACAGGGTATTGTTACAATCTTTTTGGCTGGAAAAAGACCAAACCTGGGAGCGCGCGGACGGCATCGCGTCTGGATTCATGGACCAAGACACAGCTGGGATCTTGAAAACGTATGGCGTAAACTAAACCCTCCATCCGATGAGATATTAACGTTTGAAGGCGAACCATATGCCTTGACCAAGGATAGTCTGGATGTTTATCAAAATGGATTGCGCAAAGGAGAGGTGGTTGTCAAAAAAACCGTAGAATGTATTAAAAAATTCAAGAAATCGCGGTTTTTCCTATTCACCCATTTTGAGGAACCTGATGAACAAGGCCATGTATTCGGCGGGTATTCTGACGAATATAATCAGGCAATACTAAATGATGATCACTGGTTAGGCATGATCATTTCAACATTAAAAAACTGCGGTATTTACGAAAAAACATTGATTTACGTCGTTACCGACCATGGTTTTGATAAAAAGGACAGCCAACATCGCTATGAACCACATACCTTTCTAGTAACTAATGACCCTAAGATAATCAGCTATACCGGAGACAGAAAGGATATTACCCCCACTTTATTATCTCGCTATGGACTGGATCTTAAGAAGATCACGCCTCCTTTGGAAGGATATCCGTTAAATGAAAAAAAATAAGAAACTATTATTTTACGCTTGTCTTATTATACTTCTGCAGGGGATATGTTTAGGTTCGGATAAAAAACCATACAAAGACTTCAACGTAATTCTGATCGTAATAAATAATGTCGGGGCAGAACATATGAGTCTTTACGGTTACAACCGGAAGACTACTCCTAATCTTGATGCCTGGGCAGAAAACGCGCTGGTCTTTGAGAACGTTTACACCCCCGTATCATGGACCTTGCCGGCAATAACTTCGGTTTTCACCTCATTACATCCGTTTTCTCATAAGGTTTTGGATAGATATAGCGAGAATGTCCTCCCTAAAGAAATTAAAGTCTTGCCCCAAATCCTTAAAGACAACAACTATGCGACAGCCGCTTTTACCGGCGGATTGGATTATAGTAATTTTTTTGATCATATGCGGGGATTCACAACTGCCAGTGAAAACCTGCCTTTTACCGGATATGCCGTTACCTTAAAACAGGGAAAAGAATGGCTTTTGAAAAATTCAAAGAAAAAGTTTTTTTTATTTATCCACGGTTATGATGTGCATCCGCCCTTTACGCCACCGCCGGAATTTCGGGGTGTTTTTAGTAATCCTAAAGGGAAGAAAATCACCATAAACCCGGATTTTTCTTATCGGGGGTTCCAAAACTCTGATGGTCAATATTTGGCAAATTGCCTTATGCCTAAGCCTGGTGCAGAAGCTGAGCTATGCAATAAATGGCAACTAACCCCTCTGATTGAAATAACCCGGGACGATATTGATTATTTGAGAGATCTGTATGACGAAGAGGTTTTATCGGTTGATTCCCAGGTTGCAAGATTCCTGAATTCCCTGGACCGGAACATGCTTAAAAACACGATCATAATCATTTTTGCGGAACACGGTGAAATGTTTGCCAAACACGGCCGATTCGGCCGTGCAGGCGCATTGCGCGGAACTCTTTATGATGAAGTGGTCCATGTGCCATTGATGATAAAACTCCCCGGCCAAGGAGGTAGAAGAATAACGGGCTTAGTCCAGCTTATTGATATTATGCCGACAATAACGGAAATGCTGGATATCACAATCCCCTCCAGGATCCAGGGAAAATCAATTATGCCGCTGATTAACCGTAATCAGCCAATCAATGATTATATTTATTCCGGAGCATCATACAATTTCGCAGGGATCACAAAAAGAAAATTATATATGAATCCCAGCATCAACGAATCAATACGAAACTTTGATTGGAAACTTATACACGAAATAGTTTTTTCAACAGATAATTCCGGAATCTCGAGAGATAATTATGGACTAAAGGTCAAAGAAGAAACGTTTGAACTGTATGACCTTAAAAATGATCCTGACGAACTTAAAAATGTGATTAAAAAATATCCGAAAAAAGTAAGAGAACTGAAGGATCGTCTAGAACAATGGTCCCAGTATTGCCGTAATTTCGTTACAGGTAGTGCTGCTACCTTAAAAATCCCTGAAAGTATGATCGAAGAAGCCAGGCGAAGCGGTTATTGGTGAGGTCTTATTATGGTTTCTAAAAAAACTAAACTTAATTTATTGCTGCTATTTATCTTTGCAGGCGTTTTTCTTTTTGTCAAAAACGCATCTCCGGAAATATCAGAGAGCGCACCGACTAAAACAAATCCGGAATCACCTATACGTATTGGCTATTTTCATGGCGGCCGGACAGCATTATTAATGCGCGCTTACTCAAATAAAGAATTTGATGCGGCCGGATTACCTGTTGAATTCTATGCCACAAAATTGCGTTCCGATAAATATGAGTTGATACCGAAGTCGATCACTCGGTTCAATCAAGAAAGCGGCGGGGAATTTTATGCCGGTAAAGCCCGCGGCACCGAACTTACCGACGCTATTATGGCAGGGAAGATGGATCTGGCAATGGTCGGAGAGAGTTCTTTTCTTGAATCCATGTATGCCGGTAAACCTATTGTTGCTATCGCCGAGTTGGGCCATGATGTCAAAGGGCATTCCGGGCATGTTATGTTAATGCGTGATAACATAGAAATTAAATCGCCAGGGGACTTCCTCGGAAAGATACTTGTTTCCCGGCGTGCCGGACCTGGGGATGGGGCATTTATGAGGGCGTTCCTTGATAAATGCGGGGTTGATATCAAGAAAGATATATTGCAATTAAGCAACACCAGCCTGCCTAAAAACTTAATGGAAAAACGAAAACTCCCCAAGAATAAGATAATTGTCATTGATGACATGTACGAAGACGTAATGAGAAAAGGGCTAGAAAACGGCATAATCGATGGCGGATATTTTCATCTTATGTTTTTAGAGGGCCCCCGCTTTGTAGGGCTTCATCTTTTGCAACCTTTACATGCTTGGGCTAATCCTGAACTAAGTCATGCCCTCTTGGTCTGCCACAAAGACTTTTTGCGTAAAAACCAAAACCGATTGATCAAGCTAATAGAGGTTTATATTAAACGTATAAAATATGAACATAGTTTGTCGTATGAAGAAAGGACCAACCCGCCCGACAAGACCAAAGGTTTTAAAATGGCCTGCAATATTTCTGGCTTAAATTACCCTCAATACGACCTTATTCCTACAACGAGCGTTGAACTATTATATGACGTCCAGAAACTATTAATACGATATAGTACTTTTAGGAAAAAGAAGCTTAAAATCGAGAATTTTGTCGATAATAGCCTGGTCCTAAAAGCCGCAGAAAATCTCGGGATTACAGAAAAAGATGATTACTGGCAGTCGGAATACTAATAAGCTTACGTTTTTAACTGGAATAATCGCGAGTTTATTTTTTATATTGTCAACTGGGTCTGACTGCATTTACGCTCAGCAAAATACGGATGACTCTCCGTATAAAGACTTCAATTTAATCCTGATCGCGATAAATAATGTTGGGGCCCAGAATATGAGCCTTTACGGTTACCACCGCAAGACCACCCCTGGACTGGACGAATGGGCGCAAAACGCACTTGTTTTTGAAAATACTTATACCCCCGTATCCTGGACCCTGCCGGTTATAACCACAGTTTTTACTTCATTAAATCCATATACCCATAAGGTTATGGACAGGTACCTCGAAAATACCCTCTCCCCGGATATTAAAATTCTGCCGCAGATCTTTCAAGCCAACAACTATGCTACGGCAGCCTTTACTGGCGGTTTAGACAACAACAAGATTTTCGGTCATATGCAGGGATTTACCACTATTGGCAATAACCCATCTTTTACCCATTTTACAGTTACTTTAAAACAGGCTAAGAGATGGCTTTCTAAAAATTTGAAAAGAAAGTTTTTTTTATTCATCCATGGTTATGACGCACATCCGCCTTTTAAACCACCACGGAGATTCCGGGGAGTTTTTAGTAATCCAAAAGGCAGGAAAATATCTATCAATCCTGCTTTTACTTATCGCGGTTTTCGAAGCACTGATGGCCAATATTGGGCCAAATGTATTGAGACACAAGACCCTTTAAATCCAAACGAAGGAAACAAACAAAAAGATAAGATTACAATACTTAAATCGGTTTTATTAACACAAGCTGATATCGATTATTTGCATGATCTTTATGACGAAACTATCTTATCGATTGATTCTCAAGTGAAGAGATTTTTGGATTCTTTGGAACAGGATTTACTTAAGAAAACGATCGTAATCGTTTTTTCCGAACATGGCGAAATGTTTGCCAAACACGGTAGATTTGGCCGTGTAGGCACAATACGCGGAACCCTTTATGATGAAGCGGTCCATGTGCCATTGATGATAAAACTCCCCGGCCAAGGAAGTAGAAGAATAACCGGTTTAGTCCAGCTTATTGATCTGATGCCGACAATAATGGAAATGCTGGATATCCCCATCCCCTGTAAGGTTCAGGGAAAATCCATTATGCCGCTGATTAACCGTAATCAGCCAATCAATGATTATATCTATTCTGGTGCGACATATAATTTTATGGGGGGCTTTAATAGATTATTTTTCATGTATCCCACCCTTAATGAATCAATTAGGGACTTTGATTGGAAACTTATACACGAAATCGTTTTTTCGGCGGATACTTACGGAAGTCTGAGCGATAATTATAAGCTAAAGACCAAAGAAGAAACGTTTGAACTGTATGACCTTAAAAATGATCCTAACGAACTTAAAAATGTGACTAACGAATATCCCGAAAAAACAAAAGAACTTACGGATAGATTGAATCAATGGTCAAAGGGTTGCCGGATATTCAATCCTTATAACGCTTCTACAAAAAAAATACCGGAAGGTATGGTCAAGGATGCACAAGAACACGGTTATTGGTAAAACTTCTTTAAAAATTGCACAGCAAATTCAGCACATCGATATTATGCCAACCATTTTGGATTTTGTGGGAATCCCTAATGAAGATAACTTAGAAGGCATAAGTTTAGATAATCTGATAAAAATTAGCACAGACACAATGGTCCATAAATATGCATTTTCAGAAGCATCCCGGCAGAAATAGGTAATATTGCGGGATGACGGGTGGAAATTATTGTATTCTTCGCAAAAAGAAGACTTGTATAATATCAATAATGATCCTTTGGAGCGCCATAACTTGATTGGGCAGGATTTGGATGTAGAGGTTTCTTTAATGAAAGAAGCCTTTTTGTTTCGGCAACGCCATAAAGACGAAAGCAGAATAGATAATTATATAGAGTTAGATCCGCAGTTGATTGAGAAACTAAAAAAAGCAGGTTATTGGTAAAAAAGAGCTAACCAAGACAGTAAATTCTTCTTTTTGTCTACCACCTACCTAGTAAAGATTTAAAGGAGTAGTATTTTAAACATAAGCATTATGCCATAATTTATCCCGACAAGGAAATAGCATTGGATAAAATAGTTAGCATTATTGTAGTAACTTGCGGCCTAGGGAGTTATCTTAAATCTTGCCTGGATTCATTAAATGGGCAAACCCTGCCCCAGCGCATTACAGACAAATTGGTGAATATGCTCAAAAAATATGCACCTATATTGGATTAGTATTCATTTTAATCATCCTAAAGAGATTACCAAACGCTGTAGGATAGCCTGTGATATGTTATCGGAAGCAGGAATACCTTTAGGCAGCCAGACCGTGCTTCTAAAAGGTATCAACGATCGACCGTATATTATGAAGCGGCTGATGCATGAACTCTTACAGATAAGGGTAAGGCCATATTATATCTATCAATGCGATCCGGTAAGAGGAACACAGCATTTCCGTACCCCCGTAGCAGTTGGGATAAACATAATTGAGAAATTAAGAGACCATACCTCAGGATATGCTGTGCCTACTTATGTTATCGATGGTCCGGGCGGCGGCGGAAAGATTCCTGTCGGTTCGAACTACGTCCTCTCCCAAGCCAAAGGAAAGTACGTCTTGCGTAACTACAAAGGCAAGATCTATGCCTATCTGGAATAGGTCTTCCTTTTTTACAATAATATTAGTATATTTTGTTAAAAAGGGAAGGTATTATTGATGAGAAAGAAAAGATATTTTGTCTTTGGAACAAAGACCGTCTCTTTCAGAAGCGTTTAAGCAGATTCAATCCAAAAATTTTTCTAATTTTATTCTCTTGTAATTCAGAAGGCCATTCATATTTATCTATTTTATCGTTTCTAATATAAAATGCAACTCCATTTATTTCTTTTGCACTAGCAAGATAAAAATGTCCTATTCTTAGCAAAATAGAAATGTCCTATTTTTTGGTTTTTTAAAGAGCGCCTGCAAAAATTTCTTCTTCCTTGCGTACTGGACATGAACCTAGCAGCTGAAAGTTCCTCCAGAGATGATCCTGTGGTGGTATATAGGCTTTGCGTATCTTGCGCGGCTGCTTTACTTTTACTGGACGCTGCGTAATCTCTTTGTAACGCAATGCCCTGCCTTTATATGTAATGAGCCGCTTACCATTCAGGCAATCTTCAATAATAACCTTATCTGCTCGTATGGTATCTTCAATCTGATACAGCCTGCCTTCATGAACGATAGTAAAGTCATTGCGCAAGGCCCGTTCGGTTCTTACTGTAAGGATCCTGTTGAGATCGGCTCCCGCGATAAGCGGCCGATGTAAATCTTCGTTTGAGGCAGGTTCTACATTGAACCGCTTATTGAATACCGGCAAATACCGCTCTAAAAATGCATTGCCTTCAGTAATACTCTTTAATCCCCGCAGGCGCATTTCCTTGATCAGCCGGTCCTGGAAGGTTTTAAAGAGCCGCTCAATCCTACCTTTGGCCGAAGCAGAGTGCGCATGAATAAAGTGCACTCCCAATTCATCCAGCGCCCTGCCAAACTGGCTTACGGGGTAGCGGTTAAAAAGCTCATCTTCTATTGTAGCCTTAGCCCTGCCTTTGTACGTAGAATGACGATCCAAATAGACGCTGATCGGCAAACCGTACTTGCTGATATAGCGCTTAAAACTATCCATGGCAGGCATGGTGCCTTCGTATTCGCAGAATCTGGAATACACCCGGCTGGTGGCATCGTCTATATAGCCCATCAATACGCACGCAGGAGCCCTGCCTTCAAACCAGTCGTGGTGGGAGCCATCCATCTGCACCATTTCGCCGCAGTGGTGCTTACGTTCCCGCCACCTGCGGTGAGGCCGGGCTTTGCGCTTATCATAAGCAATTCCTTCGGCAATGAACCACTGCCGTAATGTCCTCCCGGCTTACGGTAATCTTGTCCCTCTCAAAGAGTTTCTCAGAGGCAAACGTCGGATTAAATCCGGCGTATTTACCTCGGCACAGGGCAAACACCCTTTGTTTTATTGCTTTGGGCATTGCCCGGTGTGATTGTTTGCCTCGAGAACGGTGAATTATTCCTCTGTCTGATTCTTGCCGTACCCGCTTCACCAGCCTGCGTATCTGCCGCTGGCTTAATTCCAATAATTCTGCTGCTTCCCGCTGCTTAATACGCCTGTCAATAGCCTTGCGTATTAGATGTAACCGCTTCAGTTCCCTTTGGCTCATCGTAAGAATGTCCTCCCCTGCTTCTGCCTCCTTCCTTTTAGAGGCATTATAGCAGTTTAGAAATAGGACATTCTTACTTTGCTACTTTAGGACATTATTATATTGCGATTACACTCCATTTATTTCTTTTATTGTGTATTGTTGGTTAAGAAAAATATTCGCTTTTGCATAATCAGCTTATGATATTAACCCATTTATTAGAAAGTTTTCAAGGATTCTTCTACCACGAATTATATAAGTAATAACAGCTAGCAGAGAAAAATTAATTGATGGAAAGGCAATTAAGCGCTATGATATACTTAAGATATTGTATCAAAGAGCATTAGAGTCACCATATGCTTATTTTAACCATATTTTTTATTGTAGTTCTTGCAAAAACCCCAATCAAATAAATTTTTGAGTACGGTCGTGATGAAGGTACGAGTTTAATAGAAGCATCGCTTTTCCTAAGAGGTTTCTCTTTTTATAAGGAGGTATGGCTCGATCAGCCTTCTTTACTAACAGTAATTCTAGCGTATTGGTGTAGTCAGAGGTATATTTAAAGAAAACAAAAAGACTCACTTTGAGGCATTGGCCTTGATGCATGACTAATGCATGTAGCCCAATAAGTCTCTCAGAGCCCATTTGGTTTTTAAAAATATAAATCATAAATGGATCCCATCTTTATTATTGGCACAGAACGCTCAGGAACAAATTTGTTGCGGCTTATTCTTAATTCCCATTCTCATATCGCTATTCCCCATCCTCCTCATATCATGAAGAATTTTTACAAATTAGAGCCGCTCTACACTGATTTAAACAAGGATGCTCAGTTTAAGAGACTAATCAAAGATGTTGTGGCCATGGTTGAGCTTCATCCCTACCCATGGGAAATTAAACTCAACCAAGAAAAAATATTCTATGATGCCCGCGAAAGAAACCTTATTAATGTATTCTTTGCCATCTATAACCAATATCTCGAAACCTCTGGCAAAAAACGATGGGGATGCAAGAGTACATTTATGCTTTATCATATGGCTTTGATCCGACATTATTATCCTAATGCAAAATTTTTATATATGGTACGGGATGGACGGGATGTTGCAGTTTCTGCCAAAAGAACCATATTCAACCATTATTGTGTTTATTATACTGCCCAGTTATGGAAAAAGGAGCAGCAGATAGGCATCTACTGGTTGAATAAATTCTCTGCCAACGATATCTTCTTGGTCAAATATGAAAATCTCTTAGCAAAATCCGAAGAGACAGTTAGGTCCCTGTGCACTTTCTTGAATGAGCCTTTTGAGGCACATATGCTTAATTTTTTCAATACAGAAGAAGCCCAAAAAAGCGCAAGTATTAGTTTTGCCTGGAAGAATACCTCCAGACCTATCATGAAGAATAATATTGAAAAATTTAAAACGCAGTTGTCCGAGAAAGAAATTGATCTCTTCGAAACCATAGCTGGTTTCGAATTGGATTATTTTTCTTATGCATTGATGAAACCTTGCTATATCTCTGAGGGCGCCAGGGCTAGAGGAGTGAAGTTTAAAATCACGTATTTGGCCGAGGAGATTTTTTTAATGCTCAAGGTACAATTGCAGCACTTATTCTCTGACAAGAACAATCTTCTTAGATTTAAAAAGTTTATGTTCTTAAAACTGATTAAGGTTATCAGGGCTATAAGATGAGATTAGATACTGAAAAGCCAGCGAACTATATCTGCCAAACGCTAGATTTTAGAAGGGATGTATTTGAAAAAATCGTCATCAAAGATTCTGACCAGATTTGGCTTAAGGCCTCGCTTAAAGATGTCAAGAAAGTTGTCATTATAGCTTCCGCCTCGCGCTCGGGTTCGAGTTTATTATTCGCAATTCTTAATAAAATACCGCGGGTATATTCATTAAGTGGAGAAAGTGTGCCTTTTTATAAATTAAATGGACTTTCCTCTTATGCATTTGCCTCGGATGAGATCCCTCAAGAAGTGAGCGAACGGAGAGATTATTGGTTTGGCCTATCGCGCGATTTTTTGAGCGACTTTACTTTATCAAAATACGAAGACGATATTTTTAAAGTCGAGAAGATGTTGGAGCAATATATTGATAGTCTTGCCCTACGGTTTCCTTTGCAATGGCCCGGCGTTTTCTTCTCATATGAGATTTTTATGCGGTTAGCGCGTCAAGCCTACGAAGCATATCTAAAGACACATAAGAGGTTTTGTAAAGAAGAATTCTATCTTGAGCTCATTTGGTTTTTAAGACTAGAATATAAAACCATCAACCCTTATTACTATGACATTCCTTGCGAAATGATTCAGCGGAAATTTCCTAAACTCAAAATTCCTTCGGGTCCGCCCTTTAGTGCCATTACTATTGAAGAGCCTCCTTTTATTTTATTATCACCAGCTAAGAAAGTAAGTGAGTCAGACCTTTCAGAGAAAATACTCCTTTTAAAATCATCTGCTGATTCTTATCGCTTGTCTTTCTTTGAGACCCTCTTTCCTTATGCGGATATTAAGATCATTTATCTTACGAGAAACCCGGCGGCTTCAATCAATGGTTTATACGATGGATGGTTGCATCGAGGCTTCTTTTCTCATAACTTGAGTGCCTTTTTAAAAACTCAGAATTCGGGATCGAAGATGCTGGAAATAGTTGGGTATTCGGATTGTTATGAATGGGGAAAGTGGTGGTGGAAATACGACCTTCCTGGGGGTTGGCAAGATTATACGCAGAAACACTTGGAAGAAGTGTGTGCTTTTCAGTGGCTTTCTGCTAATAAAGCGATACGGGGCTACCTTAAAAAAAGCCAAAAAAAGTATTGTTGGGTTAAATATGAAAATATGATTAGTAATCTCGAATTAAGGAAAAAAGAGATAAATAAGATTCTGGATTTTATGGGGTTAGGTAGCGAGGCCATTGAACAGTTGAGCCTCGATAAATTACCCATTGTGCAAGCAACGCAGGTCCCCCGCGTTTACAGATGGAAAAAAAGAAAAAACATTATATTACCTCTCCTGGAAGACTCTAAAATATACGAAATGGCTGCCGAGCTTGGCTATGATAAAAATAACAATGAGGAGTGGTTATAGTGTTGGGTTATTATGTAAATTCAGAGTATAAGCCTTTGAAAGCGGTATTACTGTGTAGGCCGCCTTCTGGAATAGGCAATATCGATAGCCCAAGGGATGTCCTTCATTTAGCCAGGATTGATTATGCGGCCATTGAGAGAGAATTTGAAAAGATGGTAGCGGTATATAAAAAGTTTAAGATAAAAGTTTTTTTTATAGATTCCCGTAAGATTAAAGATACAGACGAGCGATATGTGTTTAACCTAATGTTTACCAGAGACCTTTTTTTTATGACGCTGCATGGCGCCATTTTGTCCAGAATGTTTTCCGAGGTAAGACAGGACGAGGTAAGATATGCAGAAAAAGCTCTACAGAAAGACAGTATCCGCATAAGAAAATCTATCCAAAATAACGGAACTTTTGAAGGCGCAGATGCTTTGTGGGTTAATGATAGATTAGTGGTTGTGGGCGTAGGGAAAAGGACGAATGCAGAAGGTTTTCGCCAGATTAAAGAAGAATTAAAGCGCGATGGCGTCAAGTGCGTTTGTGTCCCCGCTCCACGGGACACGCTGCATCTTTTAGGTGCGCTGCAATTTGTTGATTCTGCTCTTTGTTTGGTAAGGGTTAATTTAGTAGACCCGGAAATTATAAATTTTTTAAAGCGGAATAGAATAAAAATAATCAAGATCCCAGAGAATGGCGAGGTAAGAAAAAAACAAGCCATGAATTTCTTGACAGTGACTCCGAGAGAAATCATTATGCCGGCGGATTGTCCTCAGACAAAAAGAATTTATGAGCGAGCCGGCATTAAAGTCGCTGCCGAAATCAAAGTAACTCAACTTGTTAACGGAGGAGGAGGTCTTGCCTGTGCAACAGGTGTTTTAGCAAGGGCAATGGAATTAGCGTATTCTTGAAACACAAACCTTTGTAATTAAAATTAGAAAGTGGTTTAATTTTGTGTTAGAATATTTACGGATTTTGCACCCCTAGTTTTATTAATTCGCATTGATAAAGAACCAGAGGAGGAGAGGAATATGTATAATGGCCACAAAAAATACGCCCTATTTATCGGTAGATGGCAGCCATTCCATAATGGGCATAAGTATTTGATTGATAACGCATTGGAAAAGGGAGAAAACGTGTGTATAGCTATAAGGGATACGGAAATCTCCGATAAAAATCTCTATACGGCTGAGCAAAGGGGGGAAATGATTAAGAGAGTCTATGGAGAGAGGGTTGAGATTATCGTAATCCCCGATATCAAAAGTATTAATATCGGCAGAAATGTCGGCTATGACGTCAATATAGTTGAGCCCCCTGCCGATATTGGGACGATATCCGGAACAAATGTGCGCGCAGGTAAAGACAATAACGTCCCTAAGGAAGTTGCAGAGTATATAAAACTTTTGCGTACAACCCTGTGGTTTACCGGTTTGCCTTGTTCTGGTAAGACAACTTTGGCTAAGAGGCTAAAGGAGGAATTGGATAATTGTGGATTTAAGACGGTTCACTTAGATGCGGATGATGTACGAAGTGCGTTGAATTCGGATTTAGGATTTTCGTCAGAAGATAGAAGAGAAAATTTGCGACGAGTCGCCCATGTTGCCAAATTGTTCAATGAAAACGGAAATTTCGTGATTGCGAGTTTTGTTTCTCCGGCTGAAGAATACCGTCAGATGGCCAAGGAGATCATTGGTAATTTTAAATTAGTTTTTGTCAAATGTAGTCCTAAGACTTGCGAAGAAAGAGATGTCAAGGGGATGTATAAAAAAGCAAGAAACGGCGAGATCAGAGATTTCACCAGCGTGTCTGCACCTTTTGAAGAACCAGCCAACTCCGATATTGTTGTTGATACGGAGCACAGTAGTTTAGAAGAATGCGTGAGTGAAATTCTGGATAAGATCGACGCTTAAAAAAAGTAAAAACCACGATCTTTGTTTGTTGGGGAAGAGATAGAAAGATGGAGCTTGGAAGCAGGAATCATCGTTTGGATTTTGAAAGTAGAGTTAGAGAGCAATTTTCTGTCCGTTCTGCGAAGTTTGATGCTTCGACGAATTGGGTCACAGATGAAAAGCTGATACGCGCCCATATAGATTTGGCGGGCGACGCGTCTGGTGAAGCTTTGGATTTATGTTGCGGAACAGGACAGATCGGTCGCGCTTTAAAAGCCAAAGGATGGAATGTTAAAGGTTTGGATGTCTGTCTAGATATGATAGAAATATCTTCCCACTATTTTTCTGTCACGCAAGGTAAAGCCGAGAAGATGCCTTTTGAGTCCAACCGCTTTAATCTAGTGGTTTGCCGTCAAGCATTTCATTTCTTGGATATAAAAGATACCTTATCCGAGATTAATAGGGTATTAGTGCAACAAGGAATTTTTATCGCAAGCCTTACTACGCCATTTTCAGATGTAGACAAGGATTGGCTGTATGAAATTCATCGCACGAAGCAGCCTTTGCTTTTAAAATTTTATACTGCTCAAGATTTAATACAAGAATTAAAAGCAAAAGACTTTTTGATCCAAGAAATCCGGACTCTTGTGGTTAGAGAATCTATTAACCGTTGGATGGATTATGCTCCTGAATTGAACCAAGAGGTTCGAGAAAAAGTTCTATCTATGGTTCAAAATGCCCCGCTTGCATATAAGAAATTGCACCACGTCCAGATCGTTGATGGAGAAATCTTTGAAGACTGGAATTGGATTGTTTTAAAAACAGTGTCTTCTAAAAAGTAAAAATAACATATTGTTTTTCAAGTTTGAATGAAACCATATCCGGATAATACCTCCACATATACTAGGTTATTGAAGATAGCCGAGAGCGTCGACTTCAAGAAAAAGCACGATATAAAAATTGGTATTATTGTTCCTCCTTCTCCTTTTGTTGTTCCCAATGGATGGGAGTTTGTGCATCGGGCTCCTTTTGAGGGGCCTTCTATCATAGCCGCTATTTTACGAGGACTCGGTTTGGATGTTGTTCTTTTGGACCAGAGAGAAAACTTTGATGCAGAGATTTTGAAGGGAGGGGCATTGAAAGACTTAGATATTGTGGCGGTTGTGACATATGAAGACAGTTTTCCATTTATAAAAAAGGTCATCGAGATAGCCAAGCAAGAGGATCATATGAGGTCTGTCATTCTTGGGGGGCCTTTAGTAACCTCTGTCCCACAGTTGATCATGAATAATACGTTGGCGGATTATGGCGTCATTGGAGAGGGAGAATTAACGATAATAGAATTAATGGATTTTATCATGAAGCGAAGAGGTGCTTTTGCTGTTAAAGAGATAAAAGGCCTGGCTTGGAAAGATTCTGAAGGCAGAGTCATTTTGAATCCGCGGCGGCTCCAGATGCATAATCTCGACGCTATCCCCCTACAAGATTTTTCAGTCTGGCCACATGTTCAAAACACAGGCATAGTTCCAGAAATCTATATGACGTCCAGCCGCGGATGTCCTGGACATTGCACCTTTTGTTTCAGGACCATGCCTCTTTTACGCTATAAGTCTGCGGCAAGGGTGCGTCGGGAGCTCCTTTATTTGAAAAAATACAAATATCGGTTTGTCTGGTGGAACGACCTTACCTTTATAGATTCCAAGAAAAGAGTACATAGGCTTATGGATGAGGCCTTTAAAGATATAGATTTTCGCTGGAGTTGTTTCACGCGAGCGGACGGAGTGGATCTGAAAATTCTTAAGCATATGCGAAAACACGGTTGCGATATTGTTATGTACGGATTCGAATCCATTACCAAAGAGATTCTGAATTATTTCAGGAAGAAAGTATCAACGCATCAAATTATCAAAGCGATTACACTTACTAGAAAGGCTGGATTGAAGGTGGGGGGACTCTTTATTGTTGGAGGTCCTGGCGAGACCAAGGAGAGCCTTAAGAGAACTATTGATTTTTGTAAGAAGTTTAAGGAAATCACGCGCGTCAAATATATGTCAGCTCTTCCAGGCACTCCTCTTTATTACGACGCCATCAAGAAGAATATTATTAAAAATGAAATCGAGCATCTGTATTTTTTAGCAAGGGAACGTTCGGTTGAAGAAGACAAAATTTTAAATTTTACAGAACTTCCCGAGAAAGACCTTAGACAGGCTTATCAGGAAATTAATCAGCGAATAGAAATGCGTCCCTATGAATATTGGAATCCTGCTAACTATTATTTATCGGAACCTAAGAAGTTTCAGAGGCGGCCTATTATTATACCTTCTTAAATGAGAGATAGGTTAAATAGCAATAAGTATATGTTCAATTTATTCAAGAGGTTATGATATGGATAAGTTGCCGAAATGTGAATATTACTATTCTGCTGACATAGATCCGCAAGAGGAGACCTTAAGGCTGATATCTCATTCTACCAGTGTTACGCAGAAAAAGGAAAGCGTCACCCTGATTATTCCTTCTTCTCCTCAAATTCCCACACCGGGCAGAGAGTTTTTAGTAACTGGCCCTTTTGAAGGATTTACATATATGGCAACCCTCGTTAAGAAATTGGGTTATCACCTAAAGGTTATCGACTGCCGACTAGAAGAGAATATCAACTCGTTGGTTCTTGAAGGGATAAGAGACTCAAGCATTGTCGGCATAGCCACGTATTGCGATTCATTCATTTTTCTCCACGAGATTACAGAAGTAATAAAAAAACAATATCCGGAAAAATTGATATTTTTGGGTGGGCCGCTGGTTACTTCTTTGCCTGAGGTTGTTCTTGATAGTACTTTCGCTGATTGCGCTATTTTAGGAGAAGGAGAGCTTACGCTTATTGAATTTCTGGATAAATATTTTACACAAAGAGAATCCGATTTTAGTAATATTAAAGGAATGGCTTATAAAGATAGTGGCCATGTTTACATTAATCCGCGAAGACCCCAAATCAAAAATCTCGATAATCTGCCTTTTTTGGATTATACAATCTGGCCCAATTACGAAAGCATTTTAAAAAATGGTCAGATATTAATTTCTTCGATGCGCGGGTGTCCTCAAGAGTGCTCTTTTTGTTTTAAGACGATACCCGCACTGCGATTAAAAAGCCTCAAAAGATTTGAAGAAGAGGTCGCCTATCTTAAAAAGACCACAAATTTTGATTACACATGGTTGAATGACCTTACCTTTAATATTATTGAAAAACGTACGATGGAGGTGTGTAGGATTCTAAAAAAATATGATGTCCGATATCATTGTTTTGCTCGTGTGCAGAAAGTGGATAAAGAATTAGTTGATGTCTTGAAAGAGACCGGATGTCTAGGCATATGGTTTGGCATTGAGTCTTACGATCAAAATGTGTTAGATACGAATAGGAAGAATATTAAAATTGGTGAAATCAACAAGGCGGTTAAGACCGCACAAGATGCGGGTTTAGCCGTAAGGGGGCTTTTTATTGTCGGCCTCTATGGAGAGACACAAGACTCACTAGAGAAAATGGTTAATTTTATCAAGGAGAGTAAATTTTTACCTTTGGTGAAATATCTTGTTCCTTTTCCCGGCACAAGTTTATATAAATATGCAGTCAAGACCGGAAAGATAAAAGACACGGTTGAGTTTTTAAATATGCTTTCGAGAAGGAAAGTTCGGGACTATGATGACGAAATCATTAACCTCACTGACTTAAAAGAAGAGGTGCTGAGGGATTATTTCCATCAGATCTGGAATATTACCAAAGAAAGAGAGTGTAGTTTTGCTCAATGATAAAATTGAAAATGCAAGAAAATGCAGCGCAGCATTTTATAAAGAGAGCTAAGAAATACAATTCTTCTTCCTCTTGGGTAGGCGATACCGTTCTTATCGGAAAGATTAGGGATTTGGCAGGCTATGGACCTCAGGCATATATTCTTGATATCGCGATTGGCACAGGTAAGATTGCACAGGCATTCCGTGGGCACGTCAAATGCGTAGTCGGCGTAGATATTTGTACAGAGATGGTACAGCAAGCCAAAGAGTGCGCGGATAAAATTGTCTTAACTCTAGCTGAAAACCTTCCTTTCCAAAATAATACTTTTGATACTTGTGTATGCCGACAGGGATTGCAATTTATGCAGTTGAATGCTGTCTTGTCTGAAATCCGTAGAATTTTGAAACCAGGAGGACTAGTGGTTTTGTGTCATCTCGCCGCTTACGGCAAAGAGGATAAAGACGAAACCTTCCTTATCCAGAAACTTCGCAATCCTGCCCGTAAAAACTTTTTTTTACCGGAAGATGTCCCAAACCTATTGAAAAAAAAAGCTTTTACCAAGATAGAATTATTTGAATATATTACAAGAGAATCTGTTAGTCAGTGGATTGATAACGGCGCCATTGATGAAAATGCGCAAGAAAAAATAAGAGAAGCGTATCGAAAATCTTCGCACGCTTTTAAAAAAATACATAACATCCAGTTTAAGAATGGAGATATTTTAGATTCAATGAAGATGGTAATCGTGCGGGCACGCAAAGGGGAGGCAGATGGATAGATTGAGAAAGATTTTCCTCTTAGGCATTATTATAGTAGGATTTCTTTTTTGGGGAAGTTTTCTCTGGGCCACAGAAGAAGCTAAAACCAAAGAGATTAAGACAGGTGCTTATAAAGGATACAATGTTGTATTGGTTTCTTTTGATGCCCTTCAGGCAGCGCATGTGACCCATCTAGGTTATTTTAGAAAGACAACCCCTACAATTGATAAGATAGCCCAGGAAGGATTCTCTTTTAAGAACGCTATAAGCCAAGCCAGTTGGACTTTGCCGGCAACAATGACTTGGTTTACCTCTCTTTATCCTTCAGAGCATAGATGCATTAATAAATATTCAACTTATACTGAGAAAGAAAAAATCTTAACCGATCTTAAACAGCTCTCGCCAGATGTGGTAACCTTAGCCGAGGTACTAAAGAAAAATGGTTATATAACCGCTGGGTTTAACGGAGACGCGGGCGTCGGAGGACATTTTGGGTTTAGCCAAGGTTTTGATGTATATATCGATGGTCCTAAGTTTGGTGGTATGGATCAAAGTATCCCTAAAGCTTTAGAGTGGTTAAGGAAGAATTATAAAAAAAAGTTTTTTATGTTTTTACACGGTTATGATTGTCACGGTCAATTCGATCCGCCTAATGGATTTACTCGGCGATTTGTCGATATAGATTATAAGGGACCGCTTAAAGGAGGTAAAGAAGAACAAGAGAGGCTTAGGGAAGAGGGGCTCAATAAAGGATATATTACTTTGAGCGATGAAGATGTAGAATTCTGGCGGGCATTATACGATGAAAAAATTAATGACGCCGACGAAAGATTTCGGGATTTTTTGGAGGAGTTTAATAAGCTGGGACTATCGGATAAAACCATTATTATTCTTGTTTCAGACCATGGCACAGAGTTTTATGAGCATAAAAGATTCGACCATGGATTTTCATTATACGATGAACTAATACGTACGCTTTTAGTTTTTAAATTACCAAATACCCAAGGAGGAAAAATTATTGAAGATCAAGTGCGCAATATAGATATAATGCCGACGTTACTTGATTTGCTTGGGATTAGGGCGTATAAAAAAGTAGCTACCCAGATGAAAGGTTTAAGTTTAATATCTCTTATGAGAGGCGGACATTTTAATTTGGAAGCATTTAGCGAAACCGATTACAGGCTTTTTACACATAAGAGGTCCATGCGCACTTATGACGGTTGGAAGTTTATTTATACAATGGAAACAGGACAAAGGGAATTATATAATTTGAAAAAGGATGCGGGAGAATTAAATAATTTATCCGAAAAGGAAAAAAGGATTGCTTATGAAATGGAACAAAGGCTTTTCGAATGGTTAAAATCTATGGGCCAAGATGAGAACTACTATAAAAAAATATGGGTAGATATGTTTAAGATAAAAGAGTATTAAGAGGCTTTATAATTGGGAGATAAGATTTTCCTAAAATAAATGGAGGTGAAGTCAAAAGTGGGATTCAAGATTCTCTGGAGAGAAAATAGTTTTGAACAAGGCTCTAATAAAAAGATACTGCTAACTTAAAATGAAAATATAGATGTCCACCTGCTCTCTGATAATATAGGCTTAATACCCGCTACTTCAGAAGGAGTCATGTTATTAAGACCCATATGTGGCCTGAAGTAGTTATAGTATACAAAGAACAAGGTTAAAAAGCAAGCAGAATTAAAGGATGGGTTGCGTCAAGCAAATTGTGTAAAATCCTTCAAGCGACGTTCCTTCCAGTTATTGTTTAAGTGCGTAAAGATGGCATAGATGATCCTATCACAACTTGCAATGTTCGAGAAACAGCTGAATACATTAGTGCGCCTTCTGACTTCTTTGAACTGGCGCTCTATCACATTGGTAGTGCGTATCTTTACCCAGTGTTTACGGGGAAGATCGAAGAAGCTAAGCAGGTTGTCGATATCCTTTTCCAAACACTGGACAGCCTTAGGGCAACGACCCAGCCAATGCCTTCTCCATGACTTGAATAAAACTAATGCCTCTTGTTTGCCATTGGCTAGATAAATTTTTGTTGCTTCGTTATGACATTCTTCCTGGTATCTTTTAGGTAGATAATTTGAGACACGCCTTAACTTATGCACCCAGCAGGCCTGTCTTGAGACTAAGGGATAAACCATATCTAAAGCACCGTGCAGGCCTTTTGATCCATCGGTGACGATAAGCTTGAGGTTGGAGCCCTTGATACCTCGTTTATAGAGGTCATCAATAAAGTTTAACCAGGCATCATAGGATTCCTCTTTTGCCTGCCTGAAGGCAATCAGTTCTCTTTTGCCAAAGATGGTTACCCCGTAGGCAACCAGGACTTTGCGATTATGGTATTTAGTATTGTATCTAACCTTCAGGGTTATGCCATCAAAGAAAAGATACTGATATTCATCAAGAAGCTCTCTGGTATGATATTCTTTTACCTTGGAGTCTAATCTTCTGGTAATTCTTGAGACTGTGCCATGAGAAACTTTTGTATCCGGGAGTTTAGATATGGCAGCACCGACTCTTCTGGTTGAGACACCGGCTAGGAAGATATCCTGAATCAAATCCTCAACGATATCTTGATACCTATGGTAGCGCTGGAATACTTTGGTCCTGAAGCCACTGCTGCGTAAACGCGGGACACGAAGATCATTAAGTGAGCCAAACTGAGTGACTAATGTCCTTTAATAACAGCCATTACGATACAACTTGTATCTCTCGGTCTGTTCGTGATACTCTTTTTGTATATATATCTCTAATTCTTCATTCATTGTAGATTCCATAAGTTCTTTTACCAGCATTAGAACCTGTGGTTTGGCATCATCAGCCCAAAAATTTTCCTTTACCTCCTGCCACCATTCCTGTAAAATCTTATCTTGAGACAGTAACCTGACGTTTTCCATAGGACGTATCTCCTTCCTTTTAAGCCTGGCATAATTGCCAGTGCTTTTTGTTTATCCTTTAAGGAAGGATACGTCCTTTTCTATTACTTTACAAGCCTATTTTACACAAAAGATTATACGCTACCTGTCGCTACAAAAGCTTTAACTTATTCTTGTATTTTAACTTAAAAACCTCAGGCTTAATGGGAAGAGTTAGAGGGTTTATCAGTATTAAATAGACCTAAAACAAAAGAAGCGATGTCTGTAATATGTGGCTGGCTTAACTCTATTTTTCTGTTAACAAATATCACACCAGGAACTAATGCAGAATCCATTAAATGGTCACCACTCCATTTCCTTTTGTTATCTTCGATTAATAATCTAGGTACTCCACCCAAAGCAGTCTGCCAAGAGGCACGATAACCCACATTAAACCCCGCGAATAAATCCCAAGCATCATTTACATAAGGACCTTCCAATACATCTTCTCGGTCGTAAACATTCTCTATGACCTTTCCGCCATCTTTAGAATCCTTAAATTCCTTTAATCCTTTTATAATCGCTTGTTTTAAATCTCCGGCCTCAGATTCACTTACAATTCCATAATATTCCCGACCAGCCCTATTTAAATAGATTCCTCCAAATCCTAAAGCGTATGCCTTGGTTTTAGACCAGTCCACATTTTCAAAGAATTCGCCACTTTCGTTCATCCCTTCCTTCAAAAAAAGATATCCGTTTTCTAAAAGCCATCTATTAAGATGGGCTGACCGACGGAAAGAGTTAAATCCGTGGTCAGATAATATAATTACTGTTGTATCGCTATCAATACTCTTTAGAACTTCTCCAATAATCTGGTCTATCTTCTCATAATACTTAAAGATAGTATCCTGATATAATGGATTTTTTTCATAAAGAGGGTGCTTGGGGTCTAAATAACGCCAGAACATATGTTGGATCATATCTAAGGTATCAAAATAAAAGAAGAATAAGCCGCCTTTAAATTCTTTTAATTCTTTATTTAGAATTTTTTCTTTCTCGCTTAAGATTTCATCCGTTTCCTCCAAAAAAGCCTTTTCGTCTACTCTGTTTTCTGTCAAAGGCCAGGTATCCTGCGGTATGCCCTGCGTATAATATAAGCCTATACTTTTTGCTAATTTAGCTGAATAATCCTTAGGATAAGAAATAGGAAAGAGCGGCCTTTTTGGGTTGAAGTTTACTGGGCTTAAATATAATTCAAAATCTGGTTTGATAGATTTTAAATAAAATCTTACTATGCCGTAGGCCTTCCTAAATAGACTTATCCTAAAAGATATCTCCTGCCAACTACTCCAGCTGCCTTCTTTAAGAATGACCTTATTCCCTTGAAATTCAAGGGACATATTTTTCTCGCTAGGGTTAAGTGTAATCTTTAAAGGAATAGTGCTTTCAGTAATCGAAGTGCCAGCCATTACTTTTGGTCCATAGATTTCAGCCTCAATTATATTATTTTTAGGCTCTACATGAATAATCTTGCCTCGACTATCTTTATCCTCATCGGTTAATAGTTGTGAGGTGTAAAAAGAAAATCTCCCTATTGTTCCGTACAGATCCGGTACGCCCATCCCTGAAAGGATTTTCCCTAAAATGGGTTGGGCAGGAAAGGTATTGGGGCAAAAAAAGATAAAACAAGGGATTTTATTTTGGGAAAGGATGTTCCAGAAAACTTTACCTTTTCTACGAATTTGGATTTTTGGTTCTTGCATCTCGGTAGAGATCTCATTTAAACTTAAATACGGTAGATAATTCTTGGGGTTACGCATAATAAAATCAAATATACCGTGGGAACCGGGATTTAGACCTGTAGCGAAACTTGTCCACGCCACCACCGATTCGGCGGGAATTGTAGTTGCAAGATGTAAATATGTCCCATTTGTCTTTAGATAAGAAAGGTTGGGGAGTTTCCCTTCTTGAATAAGCCTTTCGGTAATCTTCGGATCCATAGCATCGATCCCTAAAATTATCACTTTTTTACTATGTCTACTTTTATGCATCATCAATCCTCCGATAATTAAAATTGCTAATAAAATAATAAGAATCCAAAAGAATCTTTTTAAAAATTTAAAAAACAATCCAAACAAAAAAAAGAAAATTCCGAATAACCCTAAAATTATGCCCCATAAAAAGGTAACATTCTGGACAAACACAAAACCTGAGCCCGGGTCAATATAATAATTAATCATCTTTTATATTTTATATTGAAAATCCTAAAGGATAATTCCTACGGCGCAAATATCTTTGCTATCCTTAAGAATGAATCTTCCTAAACTGTTTAATCTTTCAAAACCTTCTACTACTAAGGGAGGTTCCATAGCAATAATCGCTTCTGCAATATCTGTTTCTTCCAATATGCCTTCTTTAGGCTTAGGCTCTAAACTTGCTGAATCCCAAATCCCTTTTATTTGTTTAATCTGGGCGTAACTGGCCTGAGTTGTGCATCTAAATTTTAGACTTTCCTTTATATTGAAAGGGCGCACACAAAAAATTTTGGTTAAAATTTCTGTTTTTATTTGAGGTGGTCTTATCTTACAGATAATCTGGCCACGTCTTAAGTCACCCATTTCCTCCAGTATCAAACCAATGCTTTCTGGCGCCTTAGCTATAGATTTATTTTCGTTAAATATTTTTATTTTCTTTACATTGTATTCCTTGTTTAAGGGCAAAATTATTACTTTTTCGCCTCTTTTTATTTTTCCTGAAACAATCTTTCCAACCGCTATTCTTTCATTATCTATTGTATAGATATCCTGTATAGGAAAACGCAAATCGCCATTTCTTTCTTTCTTCATATAAACATTTAATGCCTCAGCCAGAGGTAATCCTTTATACCAAGACATCTTTTTAGATTTCCTAAGAAGGCCCTCGCCTTGTTTTGCTGAAATGGGTATAAAATGTTTTGGTTGAAGTCCAATCTTTTTTAAAAATTCAATTATATTTCCTTTTACCTTCTCGAAAATATTTTCATTAAAGTCGACTGAATCCATCTTATTCAAAACCACGATAATCTGTTCTATCCCTAAGAATTTCAGGATAAAGGCATGTCTTTTGGTCTGGCCTTCTATTGATTTTTGGACATCTACAACCAGTATGGCTATATCAGCATAAGAACTGCCACAGAGCATATTTTTAAGTAATTCTTTATGTCCCGGGACATCAATAAAGATAAATTGCTTACCTTTTTTAGTTTTACAGAAGGCCTGAGTCGTATCTATGGTCAGTTGATTCCTTCTTTCTTCCTCAAGGCTATCTAACAAATAGGCAAACTCTAAATCACCGCCCAATCTTTGAGAGACATTCTCAATTTCTTCAATTACTCCTTCAGAAAGCGAGCCCATCTCGTATAGAAATCTGCCAATCAGAGTAGATTTTCCTGAATCAACCTCACCCGTTACTACTATTTTTAAGTAATCTTGCATTTTTATTTACATATACCCCAGTGACCTTAATTTCTGCATCATATATTCTTTTTCCTTATCCTGGGCGCGACCAGCCCTTTCGGGAATCTGCGTAATCCGGAGTTCTTTGATAATCTTATCAATAGCATCGGCTTTTGATTCTATTGGCTGACAACAACACTCACAACCAATACTGCGGTATCTTTTTCCTTTTTTAGCAAAATATAGATTTATTACTGGTAACCTTTCTCTTTTTATATATCTCCATATATCAATCTCTCTCCAGTGAAGCAAGGGGTGTACCCTAACGTGTGTCCCTGCCTCAGCTTCGGTCTTATAGTACTCCGTCCATAACTCCAGAGGTTGATTCTGATAATCCCACTTAAATTCTTTATCTCGCAAAGAAAAGTATCTTTCCTTTGCTCTTATCGCATGCTCATCCCTTCTTATGGCTACAAGTAATGCTTTAAGAGTATGTCTATGAATAGCCTGTTTTAATGCTTCGGTCTTTAATATCGTACAACAATTAAATCTGCCTTTTTCGGGCGACATGTTTTCTTTTAAGGCTATATCATTTCTGGCAATAATTAAATTAAGGTTCCATTCCTTAGTATATCTATCTCGAAATTCATATATCTGCCTAAATTTAAAGGTCGTATCGATGTGGATAACAGGTATAGGAACTTCCCCGAAAAACGCCTTTCTCAATAGGTGAACCAATGCAGTGGAATCTTTACCCATACTCCATAAAGCGGCTAAATTATTTCTGTATTCCCAATAAGCTTCTCGAATAATGTAAATGCTTTTAGATTCTAGCTCATCTAAATATGCATTATTATTCATCTTTTTAATATCATCCGCAAACTTAATACTATAACGATTATGCCCACAAGCATGCCTAATAATCTTTTAGGTAATTTCTTGCAACTAAATGCAGCCAGGGGCGCTGCAATAACCCCACCAATTAAAAGTGGAAAAACAAAGTCCCAGCGAAAATTTTCAGACCCTACAAGGACTAAAAACGTAGAGGTTATAGCTACTGTGATGAAAAATTCTGCCAGATCAACTGAGCCCACTGCTTTATTAGGCTCAGTTCCGCTTACGACGAGAGTAGGAGTGCAAATTGGACCCCATCCGCCACCGCCCAAAGCATCCACAAATGCCGCAAAAAATCCAAGTGCCCTGAGTCTATTAACCGGGTAATACTTTATTTTAGAATCATTTGTTTTTTTGTATCTGAATATAAATCTATAAAAAATAATACCACCCATGCTCAATAGTATTAAACCAACTACTAACTTTATGGGTTTGGGAGGTAATTTTACCAAACCGCAAGCCCCCAAAATACCTCCAATAATCCCAAATGAAATTAACGGCCACAATAAATCCTTTCTTATGTTGCCGAATTTAAAGTGCGATGCTCCTGAAACAAGGGTTGCTGCAAGTTCAGAAGTATGGACGCTTGCACTTGCTATCAGCGGAGGAATACCTAGAGAAATAAGTATAGCAGATGAGGTCACTCCATAACCCATTCCCAAGGTTCCATCAACAATCTGGGCTAAGAATCCAATCATACCAATTTCTAATAAAGACAAAAGATGCATCTTCGCTCCTTCCTATATTAACGATTCACTTTGCAAACTCAACCTTGCCCCAACTAATGAGCTGATTTTTTATTATAATAATAACGCCCCATATCCCTTTTATACTCTTGGCGAAGTCCACTGCATTCTCTAAATCCTGCTTGGATTTTACGCGGTTTGCTGTGGCTGTGGCTACTGCATCGGCTAAAGAGGTACGTTTAGATAAAATTACTACTGCATCGGCAAGACCAAAGCTCAAAGAATGTCCAACTGTGCCTGAGGAGGTGCATATTCCGATGGGCGTATCTTCGGCTCTTATTTTTAGATACAATTTATGCCATAGCTTAGATCTGCCTGTATAAATTCCTATCTTACGCGTTTTGCGTGTTACCATAAATATATCGCCGCCATTCTCAATGATGATATCTTTATAACCTTTCCTTAACAAATCCCTGCCTAAAAATTCAGCGATAGCGCCTGCCACCGCTGCCATCGGCCCGACCGAAGCTCTCTTTGCACTTTGAGCCATATCTTTTACAATTGCAGGCGCACTCAGTTCTACCTCTATAGGTTTTAAACTAGTTAAAAATCTTCTATCTTTGGCTATATAATCTTCAATATTACGACGATAAAGATTAATCTTTTCCTTAATAAAATCTTCATCTATAGGCTTATCCGTAAGAATCTGTAAATCCGTCTCCTGCGCTATAATGTGCGTTGAATACAAGTCCTTATTTCCTGTCCAATCCCGATAGAACCGTCTCTGATATTTAGAGGTTTTCATTTTAGCATATTCGGGGCAAGGGTTCACTCGTGAGCATATCCACAATACGCTGTGTGCCAAGAATAGTATTTATTATTACGCGGCCTTTGGGTTTGTTTACCACTGTGCCGATAATCTGTGCATTTTGGCCCAAGAGGTGTTAATAAATATCTTATCGCAGGCGCCTTTCTCAACTACCTTGATATCTCCTGTAACAAAATATACACCGGCCTTCCTGGCATTTATAGAAATAGAATCTATAATCTTCCCTAACGTATTGTAATCAAGCCCCTCCTCTATGATGAGCGCCAAGGAAAGATACTCAGGCCTTGCTGCCTGCATTACTAAATCATTTACTGTCCCGCAAACCGCCAGTTTTCCGATATCTCCTCCGGGAAAAAACAGAGGGCTGACTACAAATGAATCGGTAGTAAAGGCGATTTTATCTTTATAATTTATTAACGCACTATCAGAAAGTTCTTTAATATAGGGTTGTTGAGCTTCTTTAATAGTAAATCCTTGATAAGGCTATGCATTAATCTTCCGCCGCTTCCGTGGCCAAGGAGTATTTTTCCCAAGGACATATTATACTTTCGCATTAGTTTATCCCGCACCTTTGTTAAATTCATTTTTTATTATTTTTTGAATATGCCCAAAGGTGCGGGATTTATATTTATGCCGTTGCCTAAAAGGTCTCTCTTCAAGTGTTCAGTGTCCCTAAAAACAAAACCTCGGATACCTAAGTTGCGGGCCTTTTCAATAAATTCAGCCCTATCGTCAGTATAAAAGGCATTTTGGGGTGCAGCCTCCAACAAATCCAGCGTCTTCTTGTAAATTAAAGGGTCGGGTTTTCTGATTCCGGATTCAAAAGAAGTAATTATATTGTGGAAGGCATCGAAGACAGAAAAATTTTTCTTTAAATAATCGAAATGCAAAATATTTATATTGGAGAGAAGCGCTATTCTATAATGATTCTTTAAGATTTTGGCTAAGTTGTATACCGCCTGATTCCTTTCGCTCAAAAAGAATATCTCATTCCAGATAGGCAGAAACTGAGCATAATCTAACTTTGAATTTAGTATCTTTTTAACCTCGGAAAAAAAATTAAGCGGACTGATCCTGCCTTCTTCGAAAAGAGCGGTGAGTTGCGAATCGAAGAAAAGATTAAATATCTCCTGCGGAGTTTTGTCAGTAAATTTAGATATCCTTTTTGCTGCTATCATATGGTCAAAATCAATCAAGACATTGCCTAAATCGAATATGACGGCTTTTACCCCGCCCTTTCTTACTGAATGGCGTATCTTTGTAGTAGAAAGGGCGGGGTTTATGTTGTGGTTACCCATCAATTATTTTCTTCTTTTTTCTTTTTGAATAAATCTAAAAACCTGTCTTCGTATTCTTTATATACGCTCCATTTATCTAGTTCGGCTTTTAGCTCCTTGGCCTTGGAAATATCGGCCTTCGCTTGTGCAAAGAGCCTTTCGATATTTTCTTTTACGGAGAGCGGCAGTTTGGTAAGTTGGGTTAAGGACTTTTTTATCCTTTCTATATCCTCTTCTCCAATCGGACCGGGAGGAGCGCCTAATTTAAGATAATCCAGGAGCTTGTTAATTTCACCTTCCATGCCATGTGCTTCGTCTATAAGGCTGTTAAAATCTATTTGTATTTTTAATATCCTGGCTAATGCATCCAAGACCGCGTATGACGCCCTTGGGTTTTCAATTTGAATAGTATAAAGGGGTATCTCGCCAAGAAGACAAAACCCATCAAATCCTTCTTTCTTAGCTATGCCTAAGAATAAACCATTCATACCGCTAATTTGGCCTTCGGACAAAAGCTCGAAATTATATTTCGTTAAAATATTGATTATTTCTTTTGAAGTAGCAGTAAACCAAACCTTAGACTGTTGTGTATGGTCTATGGCCTGCGGCATAGCTGCAAAACTTATAATCGTTTTTACCTTAAAGCCCCTGGCAACATAAATAATTCTCTTGCTGTAGTCATCCGCCTTTGCTAAATCCGGCTGGGCATTGCTTATAAATATAATCAAATCATTCTCGCCGGCTTTGTTCTTCCAATAATAAAATTTGCCATAAGGAAATCCCGGGACATTCAGTATGCCTTCCTGAACAATGCTTCCCGTAGAATAGAAAAAATCTTCGGGAGGAATTTCGGCAAACTCCTCAGCTTTTAGTTGGCCGATTAAATACATTGCTGCTTTAAATGCAACCTCACCCATACCCGGCCAGGCACAAACAAGATAAGGATTCTTTAATCTGGGTCTTTTAGAGAATTTTACATTTTCCATATATCGCTCTCCTTTAGACATCAAACCGGTATTTTTTTATAAACTCTTCTAATACCATTGCACCTTTATATAAATTATTAATCTTTACATATTCATCTGCTATATGGGCACAACCAAGGCATCCGAAACCCGTTGCAATCGCAGGTATGTCTTTTTCCTGAAAGAAAGTTATAGTGGTTGCGCCTTCAGAACCTTTTATACGCGGTTGAACCTTTAATTTCTTTGCTGCCATTTTTAAATATTTCACCATGGACTGGTTTTTATTTATCCGGTAGGGCTTTTGTATTCCTTCTATTTCTATCTTTGCCGCATTTCGCGGCATCCCGCTTTTGCGGGAAAATTTCTGAACGTGTTTTTGAATAATACTTTTTATATATTTCAAAATAGCCCTTGCTGACATGGCCGGCAAAAACCTCACATCCAGTTCAAATTCACACCAGTCCGCTACCACATTAACTTTATCTCCGCCTTTTATCGTCCCGATGTTTAGCGTGGGTGGTTTAAGATACTTATTCTTTGTATAAATGAATTTATGGGCTTTTAATTCTTTAAGTATATCTATGGCAATATCTATAGCATTTATACCTTGCCAGGGATAAGCGCCGTGTGCTTTCCTGCCCTGTATCTTTACCTTAAGATGAATAAGCCCTTTTTGAGTAATGATAATATTAAAGTCATCGGAATCTAAAACTACTGCTGCATCCGGATTCAAGATACCTTTCTCTAATAAAGGAACAAGGCCTAAGTCAGAACCGCTCTCCTCATCGGCAGTGGCAGCAAAAATTAAATTATAATCTAAAACTATACCATCCTCAACAATGCTATTTATTGCCTCTAAACTACTCGCCAGGTTTCCTTTGCAGTCAGTAGCACCCAAACCATATATCCTCCCCGCGCGTATCTTACCTTGGAAAGGGCTAAAATGCCAACTTTCACCCGCCGGTACAGTATCCAAATGCGGCGTGATTAATAGAGAGCGTTTTTTGTTCCTGCCTTCCAGTATGGCCACTACATTAGAGCGCTTCTTTTTAAATTCGTAAATCTTTGTTTTTAACCCCATTTTATCAAGATAATTTTTTACAAATGCGGCGATATTAGATTCATCTCCGGGCGGATTTTCCGAATTTATCTGGATTAATTTTTGGGTCAGCTTTATGAGGCGTCTTTTATTTACCATTATTATCCTGCACAGGTTGAGCAATTATGACTGGCGCAACTACCGCATCCGGAAGAGGAGTTAATAATATTAGCCTGTTTATCTTTGGAACTGAAGGCAAAATTAGAAACAAGCCGCCTTAAATCCTTACTATTACAGCGAGGGCAAACAACCGAATCATTGCTACTGCGGACTAAATAATCAAATTTTAGATTACAATTAAGGCAATCGTATTCGTATATAGGCATTTTAAAATTAAAAACTAAAATTCATGCTAAAGGCAACTGCTTCGCTGTCAAATAATCGGCCTTCTAAATTAAGCCAGGCCTTTTTTGTGAGAGGCAAATCCAGGCCAAAGATAAAACCAATGCTTTTGGTTAAATCCGACATCTTGCGTTTTCTGCTATCTGCTACTGTATGTATGTAATCTATTCTCGACCAACTTGTCCCTAAATAAGGCGTAACTTTTTTAAAATCGCAGGAGGCCAATAAAGAGGCCTGCCAGTCATCCAAGATCGACCTATTCTTAACCGTCCCTAAATGAATGCTTTTGGGATGAAGGCTAATGTGCTGGAATCCAAAAACCGTTTTTATCTTTTTGCCGTCGTAAAGCTTCAGGCGAAAACCATATCCGCCGGCAAAACGAGAGGGATAATCAACCTCATCGCTACCTTGCGGATGCTGTCTTATATTGCCCGCGCCTCCTTTTAAATCTATGGACAGCCAATCGTATACGCCTAAGGTAAGAAGAAGAAAATTTTGAAAGCTTCTTACTTTCCCATATTCGTCTTCCAAGTATTTTTTAAAAATAGCGTGGGTCTGCAACCCCATAAAGAATTCTTTCTTCCGGGGCATCTTTGTTCCATAGCAGGGAGCTGCATAACAATAGTTATGAGTGATGAGTGATAAGTGATAAGTTAAAAACAAAAAAATGCCAAAACTTATAACCCATAACTTATAACTTATAACTTTTCTGATTTTAATGGACATATTTCGCATTTGGGCCTCCTCTTCAGACAAAATTCCTTACCCAATTTTACCAAAAGCGCATGGTATTCATTAAATAATTTTACCCCGTTAGAAATCTTGTTTTTCTTTCTTGGAGATTCGGTATTTCTAACGGGGTTTACTTCAGATTTAAGATTCTGCATAAATAAATTTTGCGTTTCATTATAATCGGCATTCTTTGAGATAAGGCGATGATGTAAAAGTATCCTTTTGGTATAAGCATCTACCACAAATATCGGCCTATTTAAGGCATAGAGCAATATAGAATCTGCTGTTTCCGGGCCAATGCCCTTTACGGAAAGTAATTGTTGGCGCAAAGAGGAGGTATCTATGCAAGACATCTTTTCGACGTTGCCATTGTAATACCTAATGAAAAACCCTAAGAAGCTTTTTAGCCTTTTTGCTTTAATATTATAATAACCCGCCGGCCTTATTAGTGAGGCAAGGCGCTTGTGGGACAATTTATAAAGTTTATGAGGCTGTAATAATTTATGTTTTTTAAGATTGCCTATTGCCTTTTCTGCATTAAGCCAGTTTGTATTCTGGGTAAGAATAGCGCCTATCATAACCTCAAAAGGCGTATCCCCAGGCCACCAGTGCTGACTGCCAAAAAAAGAATACAATTTTTGATAAATTAAATTAAGCTTTCTTACCATTATTTAAGTTCAAGGGGATTATAATTATAATAGACAAATAGAGTATAGGTTGTTCCGGTGAGCGAACCCGTAGACTTACCTTTAGGCGTTACCCAACCGTGACCGGTATCCACAAAATCCTGGCAGCCAGTCTGATAAGGCTTTTTCCCCGTCGAGGCTTAAAATGCGAAATTGAACAGGAAATACCGAATCAAACCTTATATACTGCCTGCGCTCTGTCCCTAAAGAGTCTTTCTTAAACATTATTATCTTTTCTCCAGAATCGTTCTCTGTTTAATTTTCTTAGCCAGACCTTCGAATAAAGTTTTAAAGTTAGGGTAATCTTCCTGGGATATAATATTTTTCTTTAATTCTATTTTTTCTATAAAATATATCTTATTATTTTTTTGATTATATTCAACCATAAATTTTAGCCAGGGGCTCTCTTCGGTTATGCTGGGCGGCATATACTTTATAACAAGATTACCGGGAATTTCGATTTCAAATATTGTTTCCTTAATATCCAAAACGGAAAATTCGATGGGGTATTTGCGTTTATCTTTTGCCACCAAGGATGTATCTAAGCCGGCGAGCTGGGGCATTATCCTGGTTTTTCCGGCAACGGTAAAATACTCAAGGCCCCGAAAGGCATAATTTAATATTACCGGTGTATTAAGGTCTTCTAAGCTTTTTATATTATAATTAACCAATGTTGCGCCTATAGAAATAGATTGTATTCCTTCTTTTAGCGATTCCTGGATTAATTCAGGCGGCGTATATAACATCCAAAACCGCTGCCCCTGGTCATACATACCGTAACTGAAAATACTCTTTTCCGCAGCTATCGTTTCATCGCTATTTATTTTTATCTTAAGGTATTGTTTTATTAAGTTGTGTTCGGCCGGGTATAAAGGAGTATTTTGTATAATATAGCCGCTTTCTTTAAATATTAATACCCGCCGGTTTTGGTCGCCCGAAGGCAAATCCCCGAAAGAACAGGTTTCTGCAGTAGGGTCGACAAAAACAACCTTATCTTTTACTGATACCGCGGCAATACAATGGTCAAAAAGCACGGATGGGAAATCCTCATTTAAATTATAACACTCCTTTGTCGGGATAAGAACCGGCCAGGCAGTGAAACCTGCTTCCTTTAACATCGTGACTAAAAGTATTGCCTGGTCTTTGCAGTCTCCGTATTTATTTTTAAATATATCGCCGGCATTATGCGGCTCGTATCCTGCCTGCCCATATTCTACTGCCACATAACGGATATCTTTCGCGCAAAAATTATAAATTGCCTTTATCCCGGCTTCTTCGGAATCTCGATTACTGGTTAATTCCCGGACTTTATCCTTTATACTGGCGTCTGCTTTGATTTTATCCTGAGCGAGTTTCCACCACCAGTTATACACTTCCTGCCAGGAGGAAAAGGTTGAGACCAGCATTGCGGGATTTATCTCTACACTGTCCGGCATATTGGACTCGGGGATTATCTGAGGGATATTCGTAAACTGCCAACTATAAATCAAACGGCCTTTCTGGGATTGTATTTTAGGTTTTAGATTAGCGCCGAAATCATTATACTTATCATTTAATGTTTTGATATATAAAGTCCTCTCCGAGGGCAAGATAATGCTAAGATTTGCCGAAATAATCGGTTCCTGTGCCTGCAAGGGGTAACTTACAATAAAATCCTTTTTATTGATGAGTTGATTACGACGTATCTTTATTTTATATTCTATGCTTGAGCCCTCAGTAATTTCCGGAAAGGATATTATGTAAACGCGCGCATTACTATAAAGCGGAAAATTTAAATATTTAGATACATCGCGGATATGGCGGGTGCCCACTTCTGTAACCGTGCCATCGGGTTTTATCGTACGGGCATATTCTAACTCCACTGTCTCATAGGTAGAATCATAATCTATATGGCTTTCTGAAAAATCCTCTTTGCCCCGCTCATTTAAAATTTTAATTATATAATGGAGGGTGGAAACCTGGGTATTTTGCGGTGCAACTTCAATCTTTTCATCGCAAAACAAGATAAGCGCGCCTGCCTGCGGATATTTATCCTGCCTAGGTGCATCCTCTAAAATCTTATATACTTGCGGGTCTATATCTTTTATATGTACAGGCCCGGCTTCTTTCTCAATTATATTAAGCCGTTCCAAGGCAGCCGCGGCGAACTCTTTAGTCTTTATCTTTTTATAAATACTTAATGCCTGGTCAAAGAGGTTCAATTTCTCGCAGGTTAAACCGTGATAATACAGATATTCGTCGTCGGGGGTCTCTTCCCTGTTAAATACCTCAAGGGCATCGGTAAAATTACCTAACCGATAATAAGAAATAGCCAGAAACTTCTTCGCCTTAACATAACCGCTCTTTTTAAATTCTTCTATTGCCTGCTTCCATTCTCCCTGATTATAGTACAGTTGGCCGAGCTCAAAATGCAGCTTGTCCAAATCTTTGCCTTTGGCAATTAAATCTTTATAAAGATCGGTTGCGTGCTGATAATATATTTTAGATTTTTTCAGATAATCCTGTGCCTCTTTTAGCTCGTTCTTTTGCGCACAGCCGGATATTAAATTCAAAATGCAAAATGCAAATATCAAAAAGAAGGATGTTTTAGCGTTTAGCGGATAGCGTTTAGGGTATAGGTGGGTTTTACTATCCGCTATACGCTCTACACTATACGCTCGACATTTTGATTTTTTAACGGTATTTATAGTACACATTGCAAGTTCCTTCGCTTGAGACCATACACGGGCCTATCGGATGGTCTGGCTTACAAGCCTTAGAAAATAACGGACAGGCTTTTGGCGAAATCAAACCTTTTAGAATATCGTCGCATCTGCATTTCGGTAATCGGTAATCGGTAATTAATAGAAAAATTCTTTTCCACATCAAAATCGGAAAATTCATCCTTTATCTTAAGGCCGCTTTGAGGAATTTTACCCAACCCGCGCCAGGAAGTACCGCACACTTTGAAAACTTCTAAGATTGTTTTTTTTGCCTTAAGATTCCCTTGCTTAGTTACTACACGCATATACTGATTTTGTACGCATGGTTTATTATTTATGATTTGCTGTATAAGAAAGTAAATCCCTTCTAAAATATCCAGCGGCTCAAAACCTGTAATACAACAGCCTATTTTATATTTTTGGGGAATAAATTCATAGGATTTTGTTCCGGTTACACAAGAGACGTGGCCCGGGCATAAAAAGCCGGAAAGGTTTAACCTCTTGTCTTTAACCAGATAATCCATCGCAGGCGGAATCAATTTTAAAGAAGAATAGAAGAAGAGGTTTCTTATATTTTCTTTTTTTGCCCAGATGATACTCAACGCAATTGTGGGCGCAGTGGTCTCAAAACCCACGGCCAAAAATATTATTTTTTTACCTGGATTCCGGCGGGCAAACAAAAGAGCATCTAAAGCAGAATAAACCACTTTAATATTGCCCCCCTTTGCCCGTTCTTTTTCCAGAGTGGATTTTGTGCCGGGAATGCGTAACATATCTCCAAAGGTTAAAATAATGTTATCTTTATAATGGGTGAGTTTAATTGCGTTATCAATATATTCCTGGGGACTGACGCATACGGGACAGCCCGGCCCGGCAATTAATTTCAAATTTCTAGGCATAAGTTCATCCAAACCAAATCTAAAGAAACTCTGAGTGTGCGTGCCGCATACTTCCATAATATTTATATTACGCGCTGGCACAACTGCTTTAATTTTCTCCGAGATCTTTTTAACCAGGTTAATATTGCGGAATTCGTCAATGTATCTCATCTATTAATCTTAAGGTTGCTTTTGCTTTTTCCGGGTCTACTTTTTCTATGGCAAATCCGGCGTGGACAATAACATAATCTCCTTTCCGAATATGAGAGAGCATCTGGATGTTCACAGTGCGGATAAGCTGGCCTGCCTCTACGTCGGAAAAATCGCCCTTAATCTTTTTTATCTTCATGGGTATACCCAGACACATATTTAACTGACCCCTCGGGGAGTTTCTCCCGAATAGCGAGGGGTCATCCGATCCTTGACACTTTGTGTCAAGGAGAAGGATCTCCCGAGATCCCTCGCTTGCGCTCCCGTAAGTTATGTCTTCATTTGATTAGCTATTATAGCCTGACCCAGGGAAATGCCGGAATCATTGCAAGATAACTCTTTATGCGTGAATACCTCAAAATCTTCCTTATATAATAAATCTAAAGCCAGGCAAAGTAAAAGATTATTTTGAAAAACACCTCCAGATAAAACCACCTTATTTATTTTGTTCTCTTTTTTTAAAATTAAGCAAGTTTTCTTTATCATTTGCGCAACGGTTAGATGAAACCCATAGGCAATCTTCTCTTGCGGTTCTTTAGCTTTCAAGTCTAAAATTATCTGTTGAAACAAAGGTACGGGGTCTAAAATGTATCCTTCTTTATGGCGAATAATCTCGAATGAGTAGCGAGTAGAGAGTAGCGAGTAGCGAGTAGCTAATTTCTCCAGTTCAATTGCTAATTCTGCTTCAAAATTGACCTTGGTTTTTCCTAATACCAGGCTGCCTACAGCATCAAAGAGCCGACCCATACTGCTGGCTAAGGGAGAATTAAATCCTGATAAATACATATTTTTTAAAACCCGCCACTTCTCTTTATCCGTTTCTTTAATCCAATCAAGGCCTAAATTTAAAAATTTATCTTTGTATATCAAATAAAGCCAAGCAGCGGCAACTCTCGACGGCTCTAATATCGCTCTTTCTCCTCCTAAAAGAGGAATCTCCTTAAGGTGGCCGACTCTTTTAAAGTCTCTATAATTGCAAACGAGAAATTCTGCACCCCAAAGATGATTATCGCTACCCAGGCCTGTGCCATCAAAAGCCACGCCAATCACCTTCTGGTTTCCAAGACCATTTTCTACCATACACGAAGCGATATGAGCGTGGTGATGTTGAGTAGGTAGTAGGTAGTAGGTAGGGATAGGGCGAATTTAGTAGATTGGTATTCAGGATGCAAATCATAAACAATAATTTTTGGATGTTTTTGAAGAAAATATTTTACGGTTTTTTCAAAACTTAAAGAATCTGCGGGATTACTTAAATCCGGGTGCAAGGGGCTAAGATAAGCAAAATCACCTTCGGTAAAACAAACCGTATTTTTTGTCTGTGGCCCCAAAGCCAAAATCGGTTTTTTTATTTTAAACGGCAGTTTTATCTTATTAAGCTTCATTCCCTAATAAAAATTAAACCGATTCCAAACCCGCATTGGAATGGGTTTTTTCATTCCTTAATAGAAGATTATATTTTTTCATAAAGAATTTGGTTATCTTGCCTGCGCCTATCGATTGTTTTTCTATGGACTCCAAAGGCATAATGCCCATCAAAGAATTAGTCAGGAATGCTTCATCCGAGGCGTATAAATCTGGAATGCTAAAATCACCTTCGTATGCTTTAATATTATATTTTTTGGCTAAATCAAATATAACTCTCCTGGTAATGCCGTCTAAACAACTACATTCCAAGGAAGGAGTAAATAATTCTTTATCTTTAATAAAAAATAAATTGCTGCGGCTCGCCTCCGCAATATAGCCTTTATGATTAAGAATAATCGCCTCATCAAAACCCTTTTCTTTCGCCTTTGCGTAGGCCAATCTATATAAAAGATAGCTGGTAGTTTTCAATTGCGCAAGATAAGAATTCTCATTTTGTCTAAAAGGAGAAATGCAGGCGCGGAATCCTTTCTTATATTTCCGGGAAGAATAAGGCTGATATTTTTTTGCTATAATCAGGGTATCTGCCCCTCTTTCGGATTTCCATAAAGTCAATCTGACATAGGCATCTCTAAGGCCATTTATCTTGACGGCCTCGTAAATAATCTCCTTTACCTTGGCCAAAGAATACGGGCATCTTATATCCAATAATCCGGCTGACCTCTTAAGTCTTTCAAGATGCGCATCAAAATAAACTATTCTATTATTATATGCACGCATGGTCTCAAATAACCCGAAGCCGCATAAAAAACCAGGGGTTAATATAGACACGCGGGCTTGCCCTGCCGGTATAAATTTTCCGTTTAAGAAAATAATTTCTTTCATCCCGCTATAACGCCTTTATTTTATTGCTTGCATCAAAGCCTTCGCCTTAACTAACGTCTCTTGATATTCATCGTCTGGTTTTGAATCCGCAACTATACCGCCGCCCACGCTAAAATACAAATTATCTTCTTTTTTCAATATAGTGCGTATTAAGATATTCAAATCCATCGTCCCGGAAAAACTTAAATAACCCAAGCAGCCTGTATATATAGACCTCCTGCTTGGTTCTAATTCTTCGATAATTTCCATCGCACGGATCTTAGGACAGCCCGTAATTGAGCCGCCGGGAAAACAAGCGCGTATCAAATCAATCCTGTCTTTATTTTTATGCAGCCGGCCGCAAACAGTAGCTGTAGTCTGAAATACGGTGCTATATTCTTCTAATTGCCTTAATTGACTTACCCCTATAGAATCATAACTGCATACCCTGCCTAAATCATTCCTTTCTAAATCTACAATCATTATCAGCTCTGCTTTATCTTTGGCACTCTCCAGAAGCTCTTGTTTAAATCTTAAGTCATCAAGTTTATTTTTAGAACGGGGCCGTGTGCCTTTCATCGGACGGGTGGTGACTGTATTACCTTCCAGCCTTAAGAAACTCTCCGGAGAAGAACTTAAAATCTGGAAATCCCCACAATCAAGATATGAGCTAAAATAAGACGGACTGATTTTACGCAGCCGCTTATAAATCTCAAAATCCGGCAAATCTGTTTTGGCATGAAACTCCTGGGAAAGATTAACCTGATAGATATCGCCCTTTCTTATATAATCCTTGGCTTTCTTTATAGCTAAAATATAATCTTCTTTTGTAAAATTAGATTTTAATTCTGTGCGGCTTAGCTTAGGCTTATCTTTTTTGTTACTGGCTCTAAATGAATTAACCCCGCAAAGCAGTTTATATATCTTTTTAAAATTAAATTCGCAAAGTGCCTTTGCCAAATGGTAATCTCTCTCAGGAAAGCCTGCGCTGAATATAGAAAGCAATTGTTTAAAGTGGTCAATTATAATTGCGGTATTATAAAATCCAAAGGTGCAATCCGGCATAGCCAAACCGGGTTTAGGTCTATTTTTTAATTTCTTTTCTAAGGTAAAACCTAAGTCATACGCAAGATAACCTACTGCACCGCCTAAAAAAGGAAGGCTATTCTTAGAAATAGGAATTCTGTATCGGCCTAATATTTCTCTTAATCTTGGGAGGGGATCCTGATTCTTTGCCTCTAAAACATAAAAGGGGTCTATGCCTAAAAAAGAATATCTGCCCAAAGAATTTGAGTTCAGGCTGCTGTCTAAGAAAAAACAATTACGTTCATTTTTTAAGGCTGCAAAAATCTGAAAAGGGTCGATTTTTAATTTATACGACTTCAATATGTAATATGCCATCTATTCTAAAAGTGCGCTCTTCATTTCTTAGGCAGCAGTAACCTACTAAGTAGTTTTTAAATTTGTCCCGCCGGATTTCTTTAGGTATGACATCTCTTTCAGTAACTGAGGCGTCGCAACTGGAAAGATATTTTATCTTAAGCCTAACTCCCAAATCCATCGCTTCCTGTATCTTGGCCAGCTTTTGATTATTTATATCCTCTAAGAATTGGGAATTAAGCCCGAACAGGCTTAAGAAGTTTGTAAAATCTAATATACCCTTGGTCTGTAACATTTCCTTAAGCTTATTAAATACGTCGAGGGTAAGCTCTACATCAGAAAATGCACGATGCTTCTGTTTTGTTTTTATTCCCAGTTTATCTGCGACAAACCACAGGCTATAACGCTCTAAAGCCGGCATAATCCGTTTAGCCATTTTTAATATATCTACAACCGTATTATCGGACGGCAAGTCCTTACCCAAAAGCTTTAATTCGTTCCTCAGGAATTCTAAATCAAAGGTGGCGTTGTAAGAACAGAGACAGCTGTCATGAATAAAATCTAGGAATTTAGGCAGTACCTGCGCTGTTTCGGGTGCGCCGCGAAGCATATCTGGTGTGATTTTATTTACCTCAAAAGCGCCGGAAGATATGAGCCTATGGGGATTAACCAGAGTTTGAAATGTGGCTATTTTTTCTCTCCCTTTAAATCTTATGCCGGCAATTTCTACAATTCTATCGCCTGATTCCGGTTCTAACCCCGTAGTCTCGGTATCAAAGATAGTAAATTCTATCTCCTCTATATTTTTATGCATTTTTCCTTTTTACAATATAAGCCGGAATTAACTTTGCAGGATGATAAGAGAGCTTTACCTTTTTAAGATTCTCTAATCCCGAATCATCCATAATGTTTATATATTTATAGCCTTCTAATTCACTGCAGAACCGGCTAAAGATAAATTGGCTTAAACCCTTAATGGACAAATCGCTTATCTCGTATAATATGCAGAATGTATCCTGATTTAACTTAAACCCGAATGTAAATGCCTTGATTTTTTTATTTATCCTTACCAGCCTGCCGGCCAAATTTAAATCTGAATAATTATCCAGTGCGTTTTTTAGAGACCTCCGACTATCCTCCATCATGTATTGATAGATGCGGTCTTGATTTTTGACTTTACGCTCTTTTACCCAGGAATTATATAACTCTAAACAGTCATCTCTATACTTTAAAGAAAAGGGAAGGTATCGGAATTCATAATGCTTGATAAAATAATTAAAGCATGCGCGTTTGGATTTAAACTTATTACCTCCTAACTTCGCAAGCTCGCCTCTTAGGCATAGATAATCATAAGATTTATTCTGGCAGATATAACCTAAATCCTTATAAAAAGATGTGTCTGGCTCTTCAATATTTTCAATACGGGATATATCTTTATTTTTATTAAACCTATCCATAATCTGGAAAGCTTTTTTAATTACTCCCGGATTTTTATTCTCGGATAAAGGAGCCAGATATAAGAAACAGCCGATTTTATCCTGAAAGAATACACAAAGGCTATCTTGGAATATTAGCCATTTAATATCAAAGAGCCCTTTCCATATATAAATGTTCTCGAATGCATAAGTGGATAATTGATGTGCCTTTAAACTTAAAAATTTATCGAACAAGCTTTTATCTTTAATGGCCAATGTATTGAGTTCCATAAAATTATAAGTTCACCCCGCATCTTCTTTCTTATTCGTTTTTAATCTTTTGAACATTTTAGAAGGTGCGGGGTTCAATTCTGTGAGATTTAAGGCGTCTTCGTATATCTGAATAATCTGGGGATTATCTTTTAAGATTTTTATCGTGCGCGGGCTATTAAAGAAATTGGTTAAATACCGGATGTATTCTTTAAATTTTGGGCTTTCTAAGTTTTCCTTAACAAAAGGGCATCTTAAATCTAGAGCCAAAAAGACTTTATCGCCCTTACGATTGATGAGAAACGGATAGAGTTGGCATTCAAAAGGACGAAAAGCATAAATTTTGCATTTATTATCTTTGGGGACAAAAAATGAACAGATAAACCCCGCTCTTGCGCCCAAGGGCGGGGTAAAATTATTCTCTCCGGGGTGAGGTACGCTACGAATCTTTTTATCTTGAGAAATAAGCGAAGGAGGAAAATCCTTCTTTAATAATTCTTGCGTCTCTTCATTTAAAAGACATGGCAACCACACAGAGTCCTGCTCACTAAATCTACAGCAACCATTACAGTTTAAACAATAATCTTTTGGGATAGCCTGTTTTAATTTAAACATGTTATTTAACGAGACTACCTAATTTCATTTCTCTATCCGGAGTAACTATAGATATGCCTTTTTCATCACTAGCAGCTAAAAGCATTGCCTGGCTTTCTACGCCCCTTAATACCGCAGGCTCTAAATTATCCACTACCACCACCTGCTTACCTACCAGGTCTTCTTTTTTATAGAAACTCTTGATCCCAGCCACAATCTGTTTGGTTTTGTCACCTAAATCTATAATAATTATGTAAAGTTTATCGGCATTGGGATGATCCCGGACTTCTTTTATTTTAGCCACTTTTAACTCTAATTTCTTGAAGTCTTCAATGGCAACCATTGTATTCGCTCCTTTAATGAGCCCACAACTTACGCAACAGCAAGTGAACCCAGCTCTTGCGCGCAAGGGCTGGGTGAACGTAAGTTGTTTGGGCGAATTGAACCCCCACACCAATTGCGTATTTAGCCTTAGCTATATTGCAATTGGTGTGGGGGTAAGTTCGCACTTATAAGTTATGTCGCTAAGATAATCTATGGTGAGCTCCATAACTTATGTGCTCACTTAAAAGTTAAATTCTACTGACAGTTCAATCTGATAAGCAGCATTTGCATTTCCGTCTCCGCGCACAAAAGGAGTAAACAAGCTTCCTTCCGTGGTGTCATCTCTTTCTTCTTTAAAATATTTACCCGGCGAGAAATAGCCTGTACATAAACTTATATTCACGTTCTTATTTATATCGTAGTAGAACGACAAATCTATTTCTTGTCCTAAATTCCGTGAGAGTTCTTTTGCAAAGCCTCCTAATGTGCCTACGCCCTTTTCATTTGCCTTTATGTACCACCAATCAACTGTAACGGAAAATTTATCCGTAAAATTATAATCGAAGCCCACTGACGGCATGATCATATTTTCCAACACTCCATCATCGGCCAGGGTGCTTGGACGATTTATGCCCACGCCGTAATTTAACCCATTGCCCCATCCGAAGAATACAAGAGGCGCTGAATCAGCAGTGGGACAAAGTGAATCAGAAAGATTAGTGTTTAATGGCGAATATGCGCTGAATGCCTTATTTGCACCGCTATAAAATTGCTCATCACCATTAACATTATCAACCATCTCTGTGGTTACCTTATTACCGGAACTAAAAAGAAACTGGCAATGCGGGCTAAACTTACCAATATTATAAGCGGCAGTTGTATAAACTAGGTAACCCTTGTGTTGGACATCCTTAAAATCCGCATTCTCTGATTCTGCCTCACCAAAATTTCTGGCTAACTCAAATCCTAATGAAAGGTCTTTTATCTTTGTATCATAGTCTAATCCCAATACCCCCAAGATCTCTTTGCGCACGGGAGTTATAAAATTATTTGTTCTTTTACTATTAGATGTGCGATCTAATAAAATGCTGGCAAAAGGTTGAAATTGATTTGTATTAGATTTAAAAGTTGCGTCAAAAGCAAAATAATTAGCTGCATTAGGCTCATACGATATCCCTTCATCTTTTTCCTGCCTGATCTTGGGGCCAAGGCGAGTCTTATAGACTAAATCCGGCCGGAAATAATGAAACCTCCAGCTGAAATTATCGCTAGGGTGGTAGAGATTGAACCCATAGTTTTCAAAACTACCGGTTCCTTGAGCAAAACCTTTCCCTACCTCATAGGGAAATAACCCGGCCTTAAACCTCAAAGGAAGATTCACTATTGGCAGGTCAAACCAGAATTCTTCAGCCTGTGGAAGTAGCTCATCGTCCCTATAGGCCTCAATGCGGCTTGGCCCTGAAACCATAAGTGTATTGTGTATGAATAGAGGCGTATCGTAATCATAAGGCCCGTTTCGTTCTAATTTAAGATACAGCCGCTGGTCTCTTCCCTTTAAATTAAGATTAAACCCCAAACTATAATCAATACCGAGATATGTGCTATGGTCGTCTCTATTATGGCTATCTAAATCTACCACATTTTTAAAACTCACCACATCTGCTCTTAAATAAGTATCCATAGATAAAGCGAAATTTTCTTTATCTAATAAGGAGAAACCGAAACATAAATTTTTTGTAGAAAATAGGACTAAGATAAAAATTAACGATTTTCTTAACATTCGGGAAGAGGATTCAACTGACGGAGGAGCTAAAACACATTGCTTTAGTCGCGCTAGGTACTGAAACACATTGTTTCAGTTAGCGACGAAGGAGTTAAAACACATTGTTTTAACTCCCGCCAATAATTTCATTAATGAAATTATTGGCGGGGCCGACGAGATTCGGACTCGCGATCTTCTCCGTGACAGGGAGACGCCCTAAACCAGGCTAGGCCACGGCCCCAGAAAGCAGAGTTAAAAGTGAAGAATTAAGATTTAAGAGATGTAACTATTTTACTCAAAATTTTTATTACTTCAATATTTAATTCTTCAATATCCTAATGGTTCCTCGCTTCCGATAATTTTATTGCTGGAGACTCGGAATCATTTTGCTACGCAAAATGGTGGGCGGTAGAGGGCTCGGACCCCTGACCTCTTCTGTGTAAGAGAAGCGTTCTAACCAACTGAACTAACCGCCCAAAGACTTATCTATTATAACCAAAAGAGCAGATTCCGTCAAACTAATGGCTGCGAACTATTTCCTTAACCCGCATCAGGCGCACTAAGTTTCCGCGCTCAAATTCATTTAGTTTTTGGGTAATATACCTTATTGTATCCTGTATCGGAGGGATAAGCATATATTCAAGGGCATTGACGCGCCGGCGCGTGCGCTCGATTTCGAAAGAAAGAATCTCTAAGGTCTTTAATAATTGCGCCAGCCTCAATAAAGATTTTATATATTCTGGCGCAGCCGCAACCGCTAAATCTAATTGAGCAGAAGTCTTAAAAAAATCATAGCGTTTCTCTATCTTCAACTCCTTGATTTCAAATTCCGGGACCTTAACATTCATAATCCTGCGGGTGGAAATTCCCAGCACAACCTGCGCATCTATTTTAGATAATGTATCTTCAAAATTATTTTTTGCACTGGTAATGCGGCAGTAAAGTAAATCCTTAAGAAGGCTCTGAGTTTTCTCTTTAAAATCTGTTTTTGCCGTATCCATATCTTTTAGTAATCCTAAAAACTTTCGCATCATCTCTTCTAATTTGTCTTGCAAGAGTTTATGGCCTCTCTGCGCCAGCGCCAGGCGCTTACGCAGCCGCAATAATTCCATCCGGTTAGGATTAATCCGTAATATCATAGATTATTTAGCAGGGTAATATTTATCCAGATAGTCTTGTCTTACGCGTTTTAATTCTGCCTGAGGTATCAGTCGCAAAAGTTTCCAGCCAATTTCTAGAGTCTCAATTACGGGACGCTCTTCGGTTTCGGGCTGCCGGACAAATTTATCTTCAAACTCATCGGCAAATTTTAAGTAAAGTTTATCTAAATCCGAAAGGACCGCTTCACCCAGAATTATTGCCAGTTCTCGCGCGTCTTTGCCTTTGGCATAACAGGCAAAAAGCTGATTTAAGACATCGGCATGGTCTTCGCGAGTCTTATTTAGACCAATACCTTTATCTTTAAGGCGCGAGAGGCTCGGTAAAACATCCACCGGAGGATAAATACCTTTACGATGTAATTCTCGGGACAAAATAATCTGGCCCTCCGCAATGTATCCGGTTAAATCAGGTATAGGATGCGTCTTATCATCCTCAGGCATGGTCAGGACCGGAAGAAGGGTAATTGAACCGGCTTTACCTTTAATTCGTCCGGCGCGTTCATAAAGCGTGGCTAAATCCGTATAAAGATAGCCCGGATAACCCCGGCGTCCGGGAATCTCTTTACGCGCAGCCGCAATCTCACGCAGGGATTCGCAATAAAAAGTCATATCAATAAGGATAACCAAGACATGCATATCTAAATCAAAGGCTAAATACTCCGCGGCAGTTAATGCCAGGCGTGGAGTAGAGATACGTTCGATTGCCGAGTCATTGGCCAGATTAATAAATAATACGCTTCTTTCAATGGCGCCGGTGTTACGAAAATCACGCATAAAGAAATCTGCTTCTTCAAAAGTAATGCCCATTGCGCCAAAGACTACTGCGAATTGTTCCTCTTTGCCTAAAACCTTTGCTTGCCGGGCAATCTGGGCGGTGAGGTGAGAGTGGGGGAGGCCGCTACCAGAAAATATAGGAAGTTTCTGGCCGCGCACTAAAGGATTCAATCCGTCAATAGTGGAGATACCTGTCTGAATAAATTCCTGAGGATAGGCGCGGGAATCGGGGTTTATGGGACTACCATTGATATCCAGGCGCTTTGCTGCAATAATCGGACTAGCATTATCGCGCGGCCGGCCAGCCCCGTCAAAGATTCTGCCTAATAAATCCTCAGAAACTCCTAATTCCTGGGTTCTGCCTAAGAAGCGCACGCGGGAACCTGCTACATCTAAACCAATGGTTCCTTCAAACATCTGCACTAAGGCTTTGTCTTCCGAGACCTCCAAGACCTTGCCCCGACGCAGAGTTCCGTCAGAAAGCTTGATCTCCGCCAGCTCCGCATACTTTATATTTTCTGTTTTCTCCACCACCACCAAGGGCCCGGAAACAGAAGAAACTGTCAGGTATTCTTTAAGCATTTACCCTCGCTTCGCTCGGGAGTTTACAGTTCCCGCCACAAATATTGGCGGGTCCGCCATTATTTTGGCGGAAACAGCTTTCTTTAATATGGGCGCTGTAAACTGTATACTGTTCACTGTAAACTATCTTTTAACTCTTTTTGCACTTTCTCAAACTCTTCTAGTTTATCTTCAGTAATATATTTTAACCGGCTGATTCTTTCGCGCACCGGTAATTTGACAATCTTTTCAAAATCCATGCCCTCTTTTAGTTTTTTTTTGCTTAAAGTGTAAAATTCCATAATGATTTTTAACATACGGAACTGTTTCATCAAAGAGGTGTAAGTGTCAATTTCATGAAACGCATGCTGGTGTAAGAAATCTTCGCGGATGGATTTGGCTACTTCTAAAATCAAACGGTCGGAAAATGTAAGGGACTCTATTCCTACCAGGCGCGCAATCTCAAGGAGCCCCGCTTCCTCTTCTAAAAGCCGCATGGCTTCTTTTCTTAAAGAAATAAATTCTTCGGAAATATTATTTTTTAGAAATTCCTCCAGATTATCGTGGTATAAAGAATAGCTTAAGAGCCAGTTTATCGCCGGAAAATGCCGGGCATTGGCTAATTTATCATCCAGTCCCCAGAAGACTTTGGCGACACGCAGGGTTGCCTGGACTACCGGATCAGACAAATCTCCGCCCGGAGGAGAAACCGCACCCATTACGCTTAAAGCGCCGCCTCTTTTATCGCTCCCTAAACAAGCTATCTTGCCTGCGCGCTCATAAAATTCCGCTAACCTCGAAGATAAATACGCAGGGTATCCTTCTTCGCCGGGCATCTCTTCAAGCCTACCAGAAATCTCCCGTAAAGCCTCTGCCCAGCGGCTCGTTGAATCTGCCATCAAAGCCACTGAGTAGCCCATGTCACGGAAATATTCGGCGATAGTAATGCCGGTATAAATGGAGGCCTCGCGTGCTGCCACAGGCATATTGGAGGTATTCGCAATAATTACGGTGCGCTCCATTAAAGGCCGGCCGCTGCGCGGGTCTTTTAATTCCGGAAAGCTCAGCAAAAGGTCAGCGATCTCATTGCCGCGTTCCCCACAACCCACATAAACTATCACCTGTGCATCTGACCATTTAGCAAATTCGTGCAGAACGACTGTCTTTCCGCTGCCGAAGGGACCAGGGATACAGGCTGTTCCTCCTTTGGCAATAGGAAAGAATGTATCGATGACCCGCTGTCCTGTAGTAAGCGGTTCGCTAGGTGCAAATTTTTCTTTTACAGGCCTTGGCCTTCTTACTGGCCACTGCTGTGATAAGGTTATTTCTTTAATTCCCTGCCCAGTCTTAATTCTTGCCACTATATCCTTGACCGTTAAATTGCCCTCTTTTATTTCTACAATCTCGCCCTCCGCGCCTGCAGGAACCATAATCTTATGTTTTATCAATGCAGTCTCGTCGATTTCGCCGAGGATATCGCCCGGAGAAACAACCCGACCGGTCTTAGCCAGCGGATTAAATTGCCATTTCTTATTCTCATCCAATGCCGGCACATCTATACCGCGCGGCACAAAGTCTCCGCATTTATTTCTTATTACATCCATAGGCCTTTGAATACCGTCGTAGATTGAACCGATTAAGCCCGGGCCTAATTCTACGCTTAAAGGCTGATGCGTTAAATATACCGGCTCGCCCGGCCCGATGCCGCTGGTTTCCTCGTAAACCTGGATATAAGCAAGGTCTCCCTTTAACTCAATAATTTCACCGATCAATCTCTGTTCGGATACGCGCACGATATCATACATCTTTGCGCCACCACAGCCTGCGGCAACTACCAGCGGTCCTGATACTTTAATAATCTTAGGGTTCTTCACCCCGCTCTTCCTTTCTATTCTGAACCCAGCCCTTAGGAAGGGCGGGGTTCATATTTAATGAGCCCACAACTTACGTAACGATAGTGAACGTAAGTTGTCTGGACGAATTAATCCTTCTCAAGAAAATCGCTTCGCGATAACTCCAATATGATTTTCAGTGGTTAGGAAAGTGTTTTATACTTTCCTACACCATTAAAATGCACCTGTTGCCCTGAGCCTGATTTCTTTTGCGATATTATCCAAAAGGTTAGTTTTTGCGCTTTTTGCAAGAGGGATAAAAACCGGAAACGCCAAGTTCTTGTAGGCATCTATTTGCTCTTTAACTGCAGTATAAATATTATCCTGCACCAGGCAAACCAGGATATTCTTTTGCATTACTTCTTCTAAAATCGACTTAAATTCCTGAGGCTGGGTTAGTGTATAGGTTTTAAATCCCAGGGCGCCAAACCCCTGAACTATATCCTCCTCGCCTATAATGCTAAACGGATTCTTTAAAGTTTCTTCAGGCATAGACTGCGTTTAGCCTTTCTTTTACCAATGTATCCGGCACATCATTAAACTTGGCCAGGATAATCATGCGTATGAGATTAATCTCATTCACCTTGGCAAAATAGTAGGCCAATAACGGCTCTGGACCAAGGCTTATATATTTTGCCGGTTTTAAGACCGAAATTAAAAAATCATTGATTGCCTTCTCAAGCGCAACAAAAGAATTCTCCTCTTTAATTTTCTGTATCGGATTGCGTAAAAAAGAGGCATAATCAATAATCCGTTCGTGTTTGTGTATGTATTCTAGGCGATATAAAAATATTGACAAATCCTGCTCGTAAAGTTTTAAAAACATATCCTTCTTTATAAATCCTTCGCAGCTCAAGAGATTCTTTAATAAATCCTTTGGTTCTTTTAAAACATAAAGCCTTAAAAAGGTTTTAATGTTATGCATATCAACCAGGTGCATAAAATAATCCTCTAAAAATTCACTCGGGTACTTTTTTAGAGTAGCCTCTATAGACTCCAAGGTATCCAATTCCAGCAGGCCAACGAGCTTTTTATCTAAAATTAAATCGCCAATAAGATTTTTTAACTTAGCCAGTTCCTGGCTTAATACGGACTCCAATTGCCGGCTATCCTTAATGTGTAAAAGCCCCTCGCTATAAAGGTCGGATTCAACAAATAGTTTTAAGGCCTCAGCTAAATTTGATTCTATTGCCTCGGCAAATACCTCTGGCTTAATCAAAAATTTCTCTAAAGCCCGGATCTTACCAACTGCAAAAGCATAATTTAAATGAGAAATCATCCGAATAATATCCCCGCTATCTCCGATTCATAATCGTGCCGGATTTTTTCTAGATAAAAATCAATATCCTCCGCCACCTCTTTAATTTTATCTTGGGATACCTGTTCCTTTTTAATTTTCCCTTCCCGAAGCGTGGATTTTAATTCTTGAAATAAACTATCAATTAATTCCTGCTTGGTTCTAAGTAAATTTTTCTTCTGCTCTAAGCGCGCCTGAACCACGAGTTGATATTTCTGCCTTTCAGCATCCGCCTTTGCCTTGGCAATGATATCCTGATAGAGATTATCAGCTTCAAGCCGCGCTTCTTGAGTTATCCTCTCTGTTTCTTTTTGCGCTTGCTGAATAATCTCTTGCTTCTTGGTGTCTGCCTCCTCAAGAATATGATTGATAATGGATTCTAAAGACATCTAAATTTTTACTGCCTGCAACAATAAAAATCCTGCAGCCAGACCCAATATGGCATAAATCTCCACAAATATAGGTAAAACCAAAGCCTTACCTGCTTCCTCGGGTTTTTTCGCCACAATATAAATCGAAGCCACCGATACCTTTCCCTGCCATACTGCAGATATAGATTCTACCAGGCTTACCACCACACAAATGGAAAATATCTGGATGCCTTGGCTTAAATTAGGAATAATTATCTGGGTAGCTAAAAGGTTCAGTTTGTTCAGCACCAGAAACCCGATGAGAAATCCATAAAAACCTTGCGTACCCGGAATGCCTACTAGCGGTATCATCCGGCCAAATTTTTCCGGGTCTTCGGTCATCACTCCTGCTGCAGCTTGTCCTGCCAAAGCCACGCCAATAGCTGAGCCTATGCCTGAGATAACCATCACTATTACTGCGCCCGCAATCGTAAAAATTAAACCGAGTTCCATAGCTTAACCTCCTTCAATGAACCCACAACTTACGGAACGTAAGTTGTTTGGGTGAGATTCTTCATTTTGTTCAGAATCGTCCATCGAGTCCTGAGCAAAGCGAAGGACGAATTAATCCCCCCTGCTTTCTTGCGAAAGCAAGAAGGGGGGTAAGTTCGGACGATCCTTGACATCTACGATGTCAAGGATGTCCTCACTTAACTTATATTAATATATTTCGTCTCTACTTTAAAGGGTTTAAAAGATTCTCCCCCGGACTTAAAGAATTTAGAAAAGAACTCCACAAATTGCAGCCTCACCGGATGCACAAAGGCACCCAATAAATTCATGAAGAAAGATACGGTATGGCCGGCCACAAAAATAATTATCAAAGCCAGACTGCTAAGCAGGATCTTAAGAAAAGATATCCTGCTTGAAAACGGTAAATGAGAAACCAGAATCTGGCTGAATTGCACGCTAATGAGATTGATGGTGCTGGCCATCACGCTGGTGACCAGACCCAAAGCCCAGAGACGGCTATAGGATAATATATCGCTCAAATAACCGGAGAAGGAACTGTAAAGATTATACGCGCCGTAAAATAATTTTGCACCGACGCCCTTTTCCGAACGGCCTTGGGTCAGAAGCAGGGCTATGGCACTAAACAGGACAGAGTATTTAAATAAATTGGTATGCGTATTATCTATCAATCTTAAAAAATTCAATCCTAATCCCGTAAGACCAAATAAGAATACCAGCATAGGGACCTGGTCAAGGGCAATATCTAAGTAACGTTTATTTTTTATATTGCCTATGGCAGCGACAATATTGCCAAACCAGACCTGAATTATACCAAACATAAGCGCAATGCCCAGTAGTCTTGTAGGTTGCTTTAAGGGATCAATTAAGACCAGCGAATCTTTAAATCTTTTCAGCGGCAAAAATAAAGAATTCGCTCCAGCCGCAATATCTAATAAATCCCCAAACCAGCTACCCATAAGCGCACCGACTATTACTGTGGATATGCCGCAGAATAAAAATAATCTAAAAAATCTTAAGCCTTGCGGTCCTAATTTAAATTTCTTCAATACAAAGGAGCAAATAAAAATAAGCATCAATCCGTAACCCACATCCGAAACGCACAGGCCAAAATATAACCAGAAAAAAGGCGCCAGAAACGGCGTGGGGTCTATCTCATTATATTTGGGCATCCCATAGATTTTGGTAATGAATTCGAACGGCCGGACAATCCATTTATTCTCTAAATCTATCGGGACTCTTTCATCCCGAGGTTCAGAGATAAATATGGCCGCATCTTTAAAATTATCAGCAATTGCCTTCTCTAATGTTTTTACGTCGCAAACCTTAATCCAACCATTTAAAATGAAAGTATATTGCTGCTTATCCAGATTGCCTTCTGTTTCCTGTAGCTTATTTATATTGGATAAATAATCGTGAATGACCATGAGTTTAAAACGGTCTTTTGATAATCTGGCGAACTCGTCTTTGACATCTTTTATCTGGTCATCTAAAATCATTATTTCGCGGTTTATCTCTAAAAACCTATTTCTTACTGTTCCTGCGTGCCGGCTAAAAGTAACAAAATTAAAATGCCGGTTTTTCAACAACGTCTCTAAGCGTTCGAAATCATCCTGGATATAAATAATTACCAGATACGTATTGGTTTTGTCCTGATTTACGAGTTCATAAAATAGCTTTATCTTTTCTTTTTGACAATCTTTTAATAGATTTAAATAATCCGCGGTGCGCAATATTCCATACAGGACGCCGCACTTCTGTGTAGAATGGGGTTCATCTAAAGGGATATTTAAATTCTGCCAAGGCACCAAGAGTTGTTTTTCCTGATATAACTTTTCTCTATGCTGTCCGGTAATTTTGTGTTTATTCTGTAAATCCGATAGCTCTTTCAGGAACCCCTGCCAGTTGAAACTATTCATAATCTCTTTTAATTCCTGCTGGTAAATAACGGGCTTGGTAGCGGCTATGCCTTCTAAAAATCCGGTTTTTCCCTGAAAGCTATGCAAAAATGAAATTGCTTCTTCGGTTTCTAAAAGGGCGGGGGCCTGAATGGCTAGCCGGGGGCGTATAGCCGAATCTAGTTGCGGAATATTAATTAACTGAACCTTGCCCAGTTTCTGCAATAAACCTAAGAGACGATCCCTGTCTTTATTTAAACCAATAAGTTCTATCTTTTTTATCCTGGCGATAGCCATATTAATCTAGTTTCAATTTCATAAAATCTAATGATTTATCAAAATTCTTTGCAGCCTTTTCTCTTATCGCATTAATTTCTCGCTCTGTCTGGCTTTCTATCAAGGTAATCTCGTTTTTTGCCTCTAGATTGATTTTGCTTTTTAATTTCTGGGTATCGACATTTGCCTGCTCTAAAGTTTGCTTAAGGATGCGCCCTTTTTCTTCTCTTGCCCGACGTAAAATATGCATGGCTTCGGTTCCTGCCTGCTCTATAATCTGTTGGGCTTTCTTCTCTGCTTCTTTAATGCTACCTAAAGCGGCTTTGGAATCCATAGTCAAGAAAATCGCTTCGCGATAACTCCAATGTGATTTTCAGCCTGCCCTGGCTTAGTATTCTGGCAGGCCAGGGTGGTTAGGAAAGTGCTTTATACTTTCCTATACCATAAATTAATTCTTTGACTATCTTAAACGGATTTTTTGCTTCTAAAATGGGTCTACCTATCACAATAAAATCCGCTCCGGCTTTAATTGCTTCGCCTGGGGTGGCTGTTCTTTTTTGGTCATCTTGGCTAATTTTGTTTAATCTTATACCGGGTGTGACCATAAAGAATTTCTTTTTAATCTGTCTTCGCAGCAACGCTGCTTCCTTAACAGAACAAACTACGCCATCTAAACCACAATTTATTCCCAATCTTGCTAATTTTAAAACTTCGCCCTCTTTTGTTTCTTTGCTGGTTAACACAGTAACGCCTATCAGAAGCGGCGGTTTTATTTTAAGTCTGCGGGATTCTTTTTTCGCAGAATCTATTGCTGCTTTAAGCATCTCCTGGCCCCCTAAAATGTGCAAGGTCAGCATCTTTACTCTCAGGCGCGCTGCAGAACGCACGGCAGCCGCCACGGTATTGGGGATATCAAAGAACTTCAAATCCAGAAATACATTTGCGCTTTTTTTATGAATAAATTCAACTATCTTTGGGCCGCAGAGAGTAAAAAGCTGTATACCCACTTTGAAGATTTTTATTTTTGGATAAAGCTTACTTACAAAATATTTTGCTTTAGAAAAACTGTCTACGTCTAAAGCAAGGATTAACTGCGTTGCCCGTTTGCCCGTTTGCCCGTTTGCCCGTTTCATATTTTAAGACTGCCTATAAGAGTTCTTATATCTTTAATCTTATTTTTTATTAAATACTTCTTCAACCCCTCAATAATTTCTACGGATACCTTCGGATTGATAAAATTCGCCGTGCCTACGCTTATTGCCGTTGCTCCAACAATAAAAAATTCCAAGGCAGTAGAAATATCTATTATACCACCCATTCCGATAATAGGAATTTTAATCTTCTGATAGGCCTCCCAGACCATGCGCATGGCAATAGGTCTAATGGCTGGGCCGCTTAAACCAGCGGTTACCATCGCAATCTTGGGTTTTCTTGTTTCTATGTCTATGCTCATTGCGGTCAGGGTATTAATCAAAGAGACCGCATCGCTTCCGGCCTTTTGGGCTGCCATAGCAATCTCGGTAATATCAGTCACGTTGGGAGACAGTTTAGTGATCAGTGTTTTTTGGGCGATTCGACGCACTGACTTTACTAAATTATAAGTTGCTTTTGGGTCTTGGGAAATTAATCTCGTGTGACTTATATTAGGGCAGGAAATATTCAGTTCAATAGCGGCAACTTCATTTATTTTATCTAGACGCCGTGCAAGTACAATAAATTCTTGGGGATCATCCTCTGAAGAAATACTGACAATAAGTGGTGCGCCTATTTTATTTAATAAAGGTAGCTTTTCTTGAATAAAGACTTCTAGGCCGGGATTCTCCAAACCAATGGAATTAAGCATTCCTGCGGGCGTTTCGCAGGTTCGCGGTGGCGGATTACCCTGCCGGGGCTTTAGGGTAATGGTCTTGGTAACAATCGCTCCCAATTCTTTTAAATTTATAAAATCCCTGAATTCCTCAGCGTATCCGAATGTCCCCGAGGCCACCATCACCGGATTCTTGAGTTTAAGTTTACCTATATTAACTGAAAGTTTTGCCTGCATTTTTAATGAGCCCACAACTTACGGAGCGTAAACGACGTAAGTTGTAGACCATAGGTCGTCTGCTTATTTTGTCAAAATCATGTTAATGGAAACAAAAAACAGAAATACCCCAAACAATCTTTTAAGCAGAGGATCGGATAAATTTTGCACAAAATTAGCACCTATTAATCCGCCAACAAAGAATCCCAGGCAGATTAATCCAGCCACACCTAATTTCACATTGCCGCTATAATAATAGCGTAATGCCGCCAAGAGCCCGATAGGCGGCACCATAATTGCCAAAGTTGTCCCTTGTGCCTGATGCTGCGTTAACCCGAAGAGATACACCAGCGCGGGGATTAGGATTGTGCCTCCGCCAATACCAAACATGCCGCCGAATATCCCCGCAACTACGCCTAAAATAATATACAATACTACATTCATTTATCCCTCCCTTAAAAACTTGGCTCAATACACATTTACCAGATTATTTCATCGGCATTAAATACCGGTCCTTCTTTACAGACGCGTTTAAAACCGTCTTTTGTATTCACTACACAACCTAAACATGCACCTATTCCACAGGCCATATGTTCTTCTAAGGAAACTTGGGAGGGAATATTGTATTTTTTAGAAATCCGGCTGATTTCTTTTAACATTGGCCTTGGGCCGCAGGCATGTATACTCGATACTCGATACTCGATACTCGATACTAAATTTCTTAATAAGTCGGTAACTTTTCCTTTGAAGCCCCGCGAGCCGTCATCGGTAGAAACTTGCATCTCGCACCCTAATTCTTGAAATTCCCTCTCGCACAAAATCTCATTTTTGCTTTTTGCTCCCAATAGTATAAGATTTTTGATTTTTGCATTTTGATCTTTGATTTCCATTAATTTTTCAGCTAGAAAAATTAATGGTGCAACCCCCATGCCGCCGGCGACTAATATGTTTAATGTTTTGTGGTTGGTGTTTAATGTAAATCCATTACCCAAAGGCCCAATAACGTCTAAGTATTCACCGGGCTTGCGGTGTGATAATACCTGCGTGGCTCTACCCACTACTTCATAAAGGAGCTCTATATTGGCTCCTTTTACTCTATGGATACTCAGGGGCCTGCGTAAGAGCGGCTCATAAGCATCATTTACTTTAATATTGAGAAATTGCCCGGGCAAAGACTCTTTGGTTATTTTCGGTGCTTGGAGAACCAAATGAAAATAATTACTCTTTATTTTCTTATTATAAAGTATTTTTACTCTTACTTGAAGCATCTTTTTGTTGATGATTTGTGCGCCTGATTAAATAGGTAATCAAAAATATAAATAATATAATTATGGTAAGAAATAATATTGCCTCCTTCAGGTATATTTTTATGCCTTCGCTTTTAACATTCTTCCAGCTTTCCAGAAAAAGTGCAATCAATAATAGTGCTAATATAGAGCCGATTTCTTTTTTTAACCATGGTATTTTTAATGGTAAATATTCAGCCATATCCTTTTGTAATACCGCTGCAAGTGAAGGTAGAAGGCGAGGAACCCTTTGCTGGTAATCTTGGTATGCCTGGCCAAAAGAAGCCAATAGCTTTTTCTCTTCTTTATATATAAGAATCAGATAACGCCAGATAAAAACACAGAGAAAAATAACTACTACCCACCAATTAAATAGCGCTAACACAATACCCAACCCGATAAAAAGTATACCTAAATACATGGGGTTGCGCACCAAGGCATAAGGTCCACCCTGAATCAAAGAGTGACTGTTTTCAGAGTGTTCGGCTTTGTAACCACGGCTAGAGGCCCGCAAGATTTGACCTAGAAGAATAAAGGCCATACCAAATATCTCTGCGAATTCATCCCAGGAAGCTACCTGTGCACGACGGAAAAATATATGGGGAAACAAAGCACTTAATACAATAGCCAGAAACACAATAAATCCGTTTATCTTCAGGCGTCTTTTCATTTTACCGCTGACACTTGGGGCAAAAATACGTGCCCCGGCCACCCAGCGAAATTCTCTTGACCGGAGTTTTACAAATCAAACACGGCTCCCCCTCCCGGCCATAGACTTTATGATACTTAACATAATTGCCGGCCTCACCCGATAATTGCAGATACTGGTCTACGGAAGAACCTTTATATTTTATCGCTTCAGATAAAGTATCCTTTATCTCTTTAAAAAGCAATTCTTTCTCTTTATCAGTAAGGCTCGCCGCAGGCCTCTCAGGATGAATTTTAGCTCTAAAGAGCGCCTCTGCTGCATAAAGATTGCCTACTCCTGAAATAAATGTCTGGTTCATAAGGAGAGGCTTGATTTTAGTTTTTTTGGATGCAAGCATTTCTTTAAACTTATCCGCAGTTAAATCAAAGGGTTCAGGCCCTAATCCTTGAATAAATTTTAAATTGCGCCAGTCATCCAAAAGACGTAGCTCCGCAAATAATCTTTGGTCATTGAAATCCAACATGTTACCATCGGACAGTTTGAAACTGACTCTACTTTTCTTACCGCCACCGGGGTATATCAACTGGCCAGTCATCTTTAAATGAATGACCAAAGATTTGCCGTTAGATAACTCTAAAATTAAGACCTTGGCCTTACGCAAAATGTTTTTAATACTCGCACCGCTTAGTTCCTTCTTAAACTTCTCCACCGATGGTTGACGGATTACCGTAGGATTATGTACGCACACCCCGGTAATCTTCTTACCCAAAACTGCTTTTTCTAATTCTCGTTTGATGGTTTCAACTTCTGGTAGTTCCGGCATCCTAACACCTACCTACTAACTACTACCTACTATTTTAACCCAGACCTCTCTTGAGCGCGGGCCATCACCTTCGCAAAAATATATCCCCTGCCAAGTCCCGAATGCCAATTGACCGTCTTCGATAAAAATGGTAAGCGTTGAACCAAAGAGAGAGGATTTTATGTGGCTGTCGGCATTTCCTTCGCTATGCGAATAGCCTGCATTTTCCGGCACAAGCTTATTTAATGTATTGATAATATCCCGCTTGACTTGCGGGTCGGCATTCTCATTAATGGTTAAACCTGCAGTGGTATGCGGACAAAATATAAAACAAATCCCATCTTTGATTTTGCTTCTGGTTACGATATTTTGTATTTCATCAGTAACATCCACCAGTTCTATGCGCTGGGATGTTCTTATGGTTACTTTCTCCATGTTTTTATTTTTTGTAACCTTTGGTAACCTCTTGTAACCTGTTGTAACCTCTTGTAACCTGTTTCTTATGGTATTCCTGCAATGACTTTACGCCCAAATCCTTCTTTACCAGCGCCTCAATGCCATTTACAGTGGCCTGGGCGCCGGAGATGGTCGTGGTATAGGGTATGTTGTATAAAATGACCTGTGAACGGATTTTAACTTCGTCCTGCCGCGGAATCCTGCCCGATGGCGTATTAATCACTAATTGAATTTTACCGTCTTTCATCAGGTCTAAAATATTGGGCCTGCCCTCGGCAATTTTCGGCAGCACCAAAACCTTAATATCATTTTTTTCTAAAGCAGTAGCGGTACCAGAAGTAGCATAGATATGGAATCCTAAATCCCGCAATTTCTTGGCAATAAATACCACTGCCCGTTTATCTTTATCCCTGACGGAAATAAAAATATTGCCTTTGCGCGGCAGGTTCTGGCCAGCAGCAATCTGGCTTTTAATATAAGCGCGGCCAAAATCTGAATCAATACCCATTACCTCGCCTGTAGATTTCATCTCCGGCCCCAGAATAATATCTACGCCGGGAAAACGATTAAAGGGAAATACCGACTCCTTGACTGCTACGTGTTTGGGTATAACCTCCTTGGTAAACCCTAAATCTTTTAGTTTTGCGCCCAGCATAATCTTGGTTGCCAACTTGGCCAAAGGCACACCTATAACCTTGGAGACAAAAGGAATTGTCCTTGAGGCGCGCGGGTTAACTTCTAACACATAGGCCCTATCCTCCTTAACTGCATACTGCACATTCATCAGGCCCACCACATGCAGTTCGCCAGCCATCTTATAAGTCGCCTCTCTGATTTTGTTTAAGATATCCTGAGAAAGAGTATAAGGGGGCAGCGCCATGGCTGAATCTCCGGAATGAATGCCTGCTTCCTCGATATGCTCCATAATCCCGCCGATAACAAAGGTCTCGCCGTCACCGATCATATCCACGTCCACCTCAATAGCATCCTCTAAGAATTTATCAATGAGCACGGGGTGCTCTCCGGATACCTCTGCTGCTTCTTTGATAAAACGCTCTAAGGTCGACTCATCATAAACAATCTCCATTGCCCGGCCGCCCAGAACATAAGAAGGCCGCACCAGCGCAGGGTAGCCGATCTTTCTGGCTACCTCTTTAGCCTCCTGGAAGGTAAAGGCCGTGCCGTTTTCCGGCTGCAAGAGGTCAAGCTTATGCAACATCTGCTTAAAACGCTTACGGTCCTCGGCAATATCGATACTATCGGCACTGGTCCCCAGCAAATTCACCCCGGCCTTCATTAAGGGAATTGCCAGATTAATGGGGGTCTGACCACCGAACTGCACAATTACGCCGATGGGTTTCTCCAAATCAATGACGTTGAGAATATCCTCCAGGGTTAACGGCTCAAAATATAACCTGTCTGAGGTATCATAATCAGTGGAGACTGTCTCGGGATTACAATTAATCATAACACTATCAGTGCCTTCTTCCCGCAGGGCATAGGCAGCGTGACAACAGCAATAATCAAATTCAATGCCCTGGCCGATGCGGTTTGGACCACCGCCTAAAATTACCACTTTTTTATTCGAGCTCGGCCTGCCCTCCTCTTGAGTTTCATAGGTAGAATAAAAATAGGGCTGTTTGCTGTGAAACTCGCCGGCGCAGGTATCCACTAATTTATATACTGCTTTAATATTATGTTTCTTACGAAACTCGCGCACCTTATCCTCTTTCGAATTCAATAAATATGCAAGCTGCCGATCGGAAAAACCGTCTTTCTTTGCCTCTTGCAATAAGTCCAGAGGGATCTTTATCTCTTTCTCGGCATCATTGTTCCTAAACTTTTTTACCTTGTCTTCCGTCTCCACTAATTGTTTCATCTCATCAAGAAACCAGCGGTCTATCCTGGAGAGATTATAGATTTCATCAATGGATAACCCGGCTTTCAGGCCGTATCGGATATAAAATAATCTTTCATCATTGGGAATGCGGATTTTATCTTTAATCAATTTTATTAAACCACTGTCCAGATTTACGAGCATCTCGTCGGTAATTTTATCTTTGCCGTCTGCGCCAAAACCATAACGGGAAATCTCGGTTGAGCGGATGCCTTTCTGCAGGGCCTCTTTAAAATTGCGGCCTATGGACATTGCCTCACCCACTGCCTTCATTGAAGTATTCAGCACGCGTTCTGCCCGGGGGAACTTCTCAAAGGTGAACCTGCAGATTTTAAAAACGCAGTAGTCTACCGTGGGCTCGAAAAAGGAGGTGGTCTTACCTGTAATCTGATTCATTACCTCAGGCAAAGTTAAGCCAACTGCTAATTTTGTGGCAACTCTGGCGATAGGAAAACCCGTGGCTTTGGAAGCTAAGGCTGAGGAACGCGAAAGCCTGGGATTAACCTCAATAATGACAATGTGACCATTGTCGGGATTTTGGGCAAACTGAATATTCGCACCGCCGCCTGTGATACCTACGCGGCGGATTATCTTCTTGGATAAATTCACAAAATTTGTATATTCTTCGGCAGTCAAGCTCTGACTGGGAGCTACCACAATACTATCTCCGGTATGCACGCCCATGGGATCAACATTCTCCATAGAAGTAATTATAATCACGTTATCTGCGCAGTCGCGCATGACTTCAAATTCTATTTCCTTCCAGCCCAAAACAGACTGTTCCACTAAGACCTGATGCACGGGACTGGTTTCTAAACCTTTATAGAGAAATTTCTCCAACTCTTCTTTATTGTAGGCGGTTGAGCCGCCGCTTCCGCCCAAACAATAAGCCGGCCGTAAAATCAAGGGGAAGCCGATACCAAGGCCTATTTTCATCCCCTCCTCAACCGTGGTAGCAATACCGCTTCGGGGGACATCGATACCGATCTCCTGCATCGCCTTTTTGAAGAGCTTGCGGTCTTCTGCGCAAGCAATAGCCTCAACCGGTGCGCCGATAGATTCTACCCCGTATTTTTTTAAAACACCTTCTTTCATTAAAAAGAAAACCAAGTTCAATCCGGTCTGGCCACCGAGTGTGGGTAAGATTGCATCCGGCCGCTCTTTGGCAATAATCTTAGTCACCATCTCCACAGTCAGCGGCTCTATATAGGTAACATCTGCCATGCCCGGGTCGGTCATAATCGTAGCCGGATTAGAATTGACTAAAATGGTAAAGAAGCCTTCTTCTCTTAAGGCCTTGCAAGCCTGAGAGCCGGAATAATCGAATTCGCAAGCCTGACCAATAATTATGGGTCCTGAACCAATCATTAAAACCTTCCTGATGTCTTTACGTCTGGGCATTATCTCCTCCTGGTATAATCCTCAGGTATAACCATTGATTATACCTGATTACACAGATTTTTAAAACCGATTACACAGATTAAAATTACATAAATACAAAGCTATCCCACAGAATAAATCTGTGTAATCTACGTTTCTTAATCTGTGTAATCATAATATGAAGTTTATAGGATATCTTTTATAACATTTTAATAAATTTTTTAAATACTCCGTTTACCTCATTAAAGCCCGGGCTTACTGGATAATACTGCGTACCGATAATTTTTATTTTTCTACCCTCTATTTCTTCGACGGTACGATCATTTAAATTATACCCGGTAATCTTTACTTCTTTTATTTTATTCAGCGAATCCGCATCCACAACATAACCGTGATTCTGGACCGTAATCTCGCCTTTATAAGAAGCAGGGTTGTGTATCGGATAATTTACTCCGCGATGGCCTAATTTTAACTTGGTTATCTTTGCGCCTAAGGCCTGCGCCAAAATCTGATGACCCGTAGATATGCCCAATATGGGCAATCGGTTAATCAGCGGTTTTATATTATTCACTACCTCTTTTAATCCCACATCTTCTTCCGGGCCATTTGAAATAATTAGTCCTTTGGGTTTCATACGCAAGATTTCTTGCGCAGGTGTATTATGAGGCAGGAGTGTTATGGAACAACCTAACGTTTCCAGCTGCCTGAGCGTGCTATTGGTTATACCCAGATCCAAAATAGCGATTTTGTACTTTGCCTTTCCCTTACCTATATACGAGGGCTTGTTTACCGAAATCTTAGGCAATAGGCTTTCAGCCGGTTTCTTTTTAAAATCATTTATCTTGGCTAATAGTTCTTTGGCCTCAAAACTTTTAGTGGAGATAATCCCCAACATCTCGCCTTTCTGCCTTAAATGCACGGCTAAAGTGCGCGTATCTACTTCGCTAATCGTAACCAAATTCTGTTCTTTTATAAAATCTCCAAGGCCTTTTTTGGCCTGCCAATTAGAATACATACGGGATTTTTCTTTCATCACCAGACCCGCTACCCAAACATTTTTGGATTCATTAAATTTCGGCGCAACTCCGTAATTACCGATTAAAGGATAGGTAAGGACTAAGATTTTACCGGCATTAGCCGGGTCAGTCATCATCTCCTGATAACCCACGACTGCGGTATTTAAAATGACCTCACCGATCCTTTCTCCTTCAACACCTAATCCCTCGCCCAGAAAACTTTTACCGTCTTCTAACAACAATATTGCCTTCATCATTTGCTCCCCTTTCAATGAGCACATAAGTTACGCAGCGATAGCGAAGTAATTTATAAGTGCGAATTGAACCCCCCACACCAATTACATAAATAGCGTAGGCTAATATGTAATTGGTGTGGGGGTAAGTTCGGTCATTGACTTACGTTCACTTCGTCCTTCGTCACTTCGTTCCTCAGGACGATCCTGAACGCAGTGAAGGATCACGTTCCGTAAGCCAAGACTTCACTTACCTTATCCACTGCCTCTTCCACTGTCTTGACCTTAATTACGCCCTGTATATCCCAAGAATTCAGACTGATTACTGGTATACCGAACTGTAAACAATAAGCTACCTCAGAAAGTGTGCCCATTTCTCCCGGCAAAGCTACCACTACATCCGCGCTCTTTATTACTAGCACATTTCTCGCTAAACCCAGCCCTGTAGGAATCACTATATCTACAAAAGCATTGGCATCATTTTTGTCGTAACCCGGTAGAATGCCTATAGTTAGGCCGCCTGCAGCCTTAAAACCGCTGCAAACCGCCTTCATTGTCCCACTTAAGCCCCCACAAACGAGCATATCCACCACTTTAGCCAATTTTTTGCCCAATTCTTGGGCTATCTGCTCCACTTCCTTATTGCAGCTATGCCCACCAATGACACTTACGACTTTTTTACGCATATCTTATCTATCATTCCAAACCCGCATTGGTATCATTCCAAACCCGCATTGGAAATGCGCCTGGCAGGAGTCGAACCTGTACACCCAGCTCCGGAGGCTGGTGCCCTATCCATTGGGCCACAGGCGCGCTATTTCTTTAATTTTAGACAGAACGAATTCTTTATTGTTAACCTTAAACTGCTGTATAGAAAATTTCTTAAAATCCCTGGCGCCTTTTTGGGCTAAGATATCTTGCATATAATTCAAGCAACGCTCATTTCCTGTGCCGCTGCCATAAGTGGTAAACAGAATTACGGGTTTGCCTTCTAAGCCAAAACATTTGTCTAAATAAGTATTTATTGCCGGCGCAGGCCCGAATGCCCAGACCGGCGTACCAAAGCAGATTAAATCAAACTCTGACAAATCAAAATTTACGGGCTGTAGAGTGGCTCTTTTACGCAAGAATGCCCGTCGGCATTGACCGAAAAAAGACCTTGATTCATCGAGACCCACTAATTCTGTTTGTTGCACTTCACCTTTAGTTTCCAATAAGTCCATTAATATATTGGCTACTTGCTGGGTATTGCCGCTATAAGAATAATAAATAATTATGCTCTTCATTAGAATAAACTGAGTTGTGTTTCTGTTGTGTTGCTCTTATCTTGGTCTGTGAATATAGCAATTTTGCCGTATTCTCCGTCGTAACCTGCCTGGATATTTACCTTTCCTTCCCGTACCCTCAATATACCTTCAGAAATTTTAGGAGGTAGGTTCTTTATCAAAATCTCCTTAGGTATCTTGGTCAAAATCTCAAATTCCGTACCCAGCTTGGCAAGACAACTGCGGTATTCCCTTTTTACGCCTTGCGAGGTCTTGGCAATGCCCTTTGCCTCAGCAATAATCTCATCTAAAGGAATAAAGTTATTAAAAGGGATGCTATTCGACGGGACATAACCTTCTTGCCTGTCTGCTAACTGCTCAACTCTATTCATTACGCCCACGGTTACGGGTTTACCGCATTTAGGGCACCTGCCTTTATTTTCTCGCGTCTGACTGGGCGAGAGTCTTACATTACAAAGCCGGTGGCCATCATAGTGGTACTTACCTTCTTCAGGAAAAAATTCTATTGTATATAAAAATCTCTTTTTATCTTTGGTCTTTAAAACCTCTCTTATGGTTTTATAATTTAATTCGCAATCAAAGACATTCGCCTCCCGGCCAATCTTAGAAGGAGAATGAGAATCGCTGTTAGAAACCAGGCTAAATCTATCTAGGGCGCTCAGCCGCCAGTTCATCCCAGGGTCCGACGATAAACCAGTCTCCAATGCAAATATTCTTGTCGTCTGGTCTTCAAAACAGTCTTCAATCCTGTCAAAGCCTGACATCGAACCGAATAGGCTAAACCAGGGGGTCCAGATGTGGCCGGGGATAATCATACAGTTTTCATCAATATCAAAAATAATGCGCGCTAATTCAGAAGCATCCAGTCCCAATATCGGCCGGCCATCGGAGGCTAAATTCCCGCAACGGGAGAGCGTTTCATTTATTCTGTCCGTAGTCTTAAAAGAGGGGCTGAAGACCATGTTGTGAATGCGATAGGTCTTACCTTTTTTCGAGTAGATACTGCTGATTTCTGAAGTGAGAATAAAATATACGTCATTATATTTAAACAATCCGTTTCCCAAATCCTCCAAGCGGCTCTTTAGCTCCTCAAGCCAGAGATGGTGCGTAAAGTCACCCGTGCCCATAAGAGTGATGCCTTTTAATTTCGCCCACTCCGCAATATGTTGCGTGTCCATATCTCGGGACGTGGCGCGGCTATATTTAGAATGAATGTGAAAATCCGCTACGAATTCCATTTTACTTCCTCTAAGGTCTTGCGAACATTACCCCAATGCGTTCCCTGCCAATAAATGCGATTGCATTGAGGGCAGGTAATAAAATCTTCCTGGGTATTAAATACGTATTCCGGCACTTTATCTTTTACTTTATCTTTAGCAATATCCACTAGCTCAACATTACAGAGGATGCAGCGGCTAAACATCATTTCGGGGTCGGGCTTAATCTTTAATGTTTGCAAAATTTCTGCCACCTGGGCTTTAATCTTTTCATTTTTAATTAATACAATCTTCAGGCCCCTCGCCTGGGGCAGGCGCTGATTGCGGGTCAAAATTATCCGCTCATCCCGTAAGGCCTGGATAATCAATGAACTCAGGTTATCCTGGTTATAATATACGGTATCAAATCCTAAAATCCTCAACCACTTAGCCAGCCTGCCTAATTCTTTGGTTAAAATAAACTTCACCCCGCACCTTCTACTTATTCTATATATCTACCCCACACTTTCTTATTAAAGGCGAGATTGAATTTTAAAGAAGGTGCGGGGTTCATTAACCTAAATCTGGATTCTTGTAGGCGGTCCTGCCATTGCAGATAGTGTATTCCACCACGCCGGTTAATTTCTTACCCGCAAATGCTGAATTTTTAGATTTAGAAACAAACTCTTCTTTCTTCACTACCCATTCCTTGTCCGGGGCAACCACAAGAATATCCGCATCGCATCCCACGCCTAATGTCCCTTTATTTATTCCTAAAATTCTCGCTGGGTTAAGGCACAATTTTTTCGCTAAATCCAGCCAATCCAATAAACCTGTTTTTACCAACTCTGTGATACTGACGGCTAATTCGGTTTCCAGGCCAATTACCCCGAATTCTGCGCGCTCAAATTCAATCTCTTTTTCGTTTTCTGTATGCGGGGCATGGTCTGAAGCAATCGCATCTATTATCCCCTTCTTTAGACCCTCTTTTAGGGCCTCTTTATCCTCTTGGCTGCGTAATGGGGGTTTCATTTTCATATTCGCATCAAAACCTAACACTGCTTCTTCACTTAAGGAAAAATGATGCGGCGTAACCTCTGCAGTTACTTTTATGCCTTTTTTCTTGGCTTTGGCAATAAATTCCACTGACTCCTTACAACTTACATGTGCGATGTGCACAGAAGCTTTGGCCTTTTCTGCTAACTGTAGGTCTCTTTGTACTCTTTTATATTCGGATTCACAGGAAATCCCTCTTAAGCCAAGTCTGGTAGAAATAATTCCTAGATTAACCACTCCGCCGGCGCAGAGTGTTTTATCTTCGCAATGAGAAATTACCAAAATATCCTGTTCTTTGGCTTTTTTCAGGGCTTGCAGCATAAGCTCGTCGTTATCTACGGAGGAACCGTCATCAGAAATCGCAACCACGTTTTCTTTTTTTAATTTAGCAACATCAGTCAACTCTCGACCTATACGCTCTTTGGTAATGGTGGCGCAAATAAACACATTCACCTGTGCAGTCTTATCAATAATGCCTTTTAACAGCTTAGCATTCTCTGCGCAATCAATGGCAGGCTGTGTATTCGGCATAGCCAAGATACTGGTTACGCCGCCTTTTATGGCTGCCTTTGTGCCGGTTTCAATAGTCTCTTTATCTTCTCTGCCCGGCTCCCTTAAATGCACATGCATATCCACAATCCCGGGCATCACAATTTTATCCGTGGCATCGATTATGTCATCTGCCGGGGTCGCAATGTCTCTGGCTACCTGCGCTATCTTGCTATTTTCCACTAAAATATCATAAAGCCCGTCTATATTATTCGCGGGGTCAATTACTCGGCCATTTTTAATCAGTAATTTCATGTTAAATGAGCAGACGACTTACGCAACGACAGTGTCCGCCGAAGGATGTTTCAACCTCTGGCTGAAACGTAAGTCGTAGCGAAGCGTCTGCGAATTTAACCCCCACACCAATTGCTCGTTAAACAATAGTCGTTTTTTGGCAATTGGTGTGGGGGTAAGTTCGGACAAATAACTTATGTTCGTTTACCTGCCTGCCGTCAGGCAGGCGCTCCATAAGTTATGTCCTTACTAATATTTTCGTTGGCTTGCGCCGCCAGAAAGAGCGCTGCCATTCTTACGGCAATGCCATTGGTCACCTGCTCTAATATCACAGAGTTCGCACCGTCGGCAATTTCACTGGAAATCTCAATCCCGCGGTTTAAGGGTCCGGGGTGCATAATGATAATATCTTTCTTTGCCTTCTCCAGCCTTTCGCGGGTGATACCGAAATTTTTAAAATATTCTAATTGTTTGGGAAAGGCATTTTCTGCGTCGCGTTCAAACTGCATCCTGAGGACATTCACCGCATCGGCATTGCGCAGCGCCTCGTCTATATCGCTTGTTACTTTAACGCCCATCTCTTCAATAGCCGGCGGAATAAGCATTTTTGGTGCGCAAACCATAACTCTTGCGCCTAATTTAGTTAAACCCCAGATATTTGAACGCGCCACGCGTGAATGCGCAATATCTCCTACAATGCTCACATTTAGACCCTCAATCCTGCCTAACTTTTCTTTTAAAGTAAATAAGTCGAGCAGTGCCTGCGTGGGATGTTCATGCCAACCATCGCCTGCATTAATTACGCTTGCCCGCACATGGCGCGCCAGCATCACAGCTGCTCCGGAATAATTATGCCGCACGACAATAATATCTACTTTTAAGGCTTCAATATTTTTGCCAGTATCGATTAAAGTTTCGCCTTTGCGCACGCTGGATGTCTCAGAGGCAATATTAATCACATCCGCGGATAAGCGCTTTGCCGCTATTTCAAAGGATACCCTTGTCCTTGTGGATGGCTCATAAAATAGATTCACCACGGTTTTGCCGCGCAGTGCCGGCACCTTTTTAATCTCTCGGGTTGAGACCTCCTTAAAGGATTCCGCCGTAGCTAAAATAAACTCAATTTCTTCCTTACTTAAGTCTTCTAGGCCCAACAAATCCTTTCTCGTCCAGACCCCAGGCATATTTAATCTTTTTCTACTATCACCACTTCATCACGGCCATCCACCTCGGTTAAACGCACTTCTACGGTTTCCTTCTGGGCAGTGGGAACATTTTTGCCTACATAATCTGCGCGGATAGGCAATTCCCGATGCCCTCTATCTATAAGAACCGCTAGCTGCATGGATTTTGGCCTGCCCAAATCTACCAATGCATCCAAGGCTGCCCGAACAGTCCTGCCGGTGTATAAAACATCATCGACCAGCACGATATTCTTATCCGTGATATCAAAATCTATCTCAGTTTTATGCACCACGGGTTGGCTGGCAATCAAGGTTAAATCATCGCGATATAAGGTAATATCTAGAATCCCCACAGGTATCCTGACGCAGTCTATCTTCTCAATACATTCTGCCAGTCGCCTGGCCAGGTGCGCCCCGCGATTACGTATTCCCACCAGGCATAAGTCCTGTGCGCCTTTATTTTTTTCTAAAATCTCATGGGCAATGCGCGTAAGGATGCGGTTAAGCGCTTCTTTGTCAAACAACTTGGCTTTTTCTTTCATGGGTTTTTAAAAAAAATACCCCGATATTTTCTTATCGGGGTTATAATTTTAATTTTATTTAACATTTGTTCTTCCCTTGCTAGCTTCTCAAGAACTAGCTTAAAGGTCTTATTCAATTCTTTAAAATATACCATCTAATCTGTGCTTTGTCAAGCGAAAGTTTCATCAATGAAACTTTCGCTTGATTCTGAGGCAATGTGCCGAAGAATCTAATATAGTTGGTTTCATCAATGAAACTTTCGCTTGATTCTAAAGGCTTTGTGCCGAAGAATCTAATATAGTTGGTTTCATCAATGAAACTTTCGCTTGATTCTAAAGGCTTTGTGCCGAAGAATTGGACTGAACCCCTCTGTCTGCAATACAAAATTACAGTTTTAGGGGGTGCAGTCCAAATCTAATATAATTTCCTATGCTATCAAGTAAAAACTATATAACTATTTGTACAGTTCATGGGCAGGGGTGAAGTTCGAAAGCGCATTAGAAATTTTTTGGCAGTAGTCTGCAAAAGGTCCGCCTCCTCACTTACGTGCTACGGCGGATCCGCCTAGGTTATTTTAGAGCATAGGCGGAATTTACGACTCGTTGGAGCACGCCTGCCTTGCGTAAGTCTACTGGCGGAAATGAGGAGTAAACCCCGCACCTTTGTACATATTCAAAAACAATAAAAGAATGAATATAACAAAGGTGCGGGGTAAACCGTAGCAGACGGCAAAAAATTTCAGCGCTTGAGAAAAAACCCCTGACTTATTAGCTATATCTATGAACAATATAAGCTATATCACTACCACAAACTCACCCCGCGGCTTCTGTGCCTTAAGCTCCTCCAGGATATCTTTTGCCCTGCCCCGTTTTATCTCTTCGAATTTTTTCGTCAGTTCCCGGACACACACTATCTCTCTGTCGCCTAAGGTATCTTGAATATCCTGTAAGGTTTTAAGAATTCTGTGGCAAGACTCATAAAAGACCGCAGTATAACGCAGACCCGCGATTTCTCTTAGGCGATTCTGTCGCGCCAAAGTCCCGCGGGGCAGGAATCCTTCGAATATAAACTTATGCGCCGGCTTACCAGAAAGGACCAAGGCATTAATAAAAGCCGTGGGCCCGGGGATAAGAGTTATCCCGATATTATTTTTTATGGCTAAATTAATAATGTGATAGCCGGGGTCAAGTATGCCCGGCGTACCGGCATCCGAGACCAAGGCAATAGATTTGTCTTCTTTTAGTAACCGGATAAGATATTCGCCTTTGGTGATTTTGTTGTGTTGAAAATAGCTTGTGGTAGGAGTTTGGATGCCGTAATGATTGAGCAAAACCTTGGTATGCCGCGTATCTTCACAGGCAATCAGGTCTACGCTCTTCAACACCTCAATTGCCCTAAAGGTTATATCCTTTAAATTCCCTATGGGGGTTGAGACGACGTACAACATTTATAATTCTCCAGCAGCCTCTCTGTCGACAATAAATGTACAACCAGGATGTTTCTGTAAAAAAGAGACCGGAAGATCGGGGCTGACTTTGCCTTTAACAGCCCTGGCCACGGCATCTGCCTTATTGCTCCCTGTGGCCAGCAACACAATCTTTCTTGCTTCTAAAATCGTCCCTATACCCATTGTTACGGCCTGCCTGGGGATTTCGGATTCATCCTTAAAAAACCGGGCATTATCTTTAATTGTCCTTTCAGTTAAATTTACTACTCTTGTGCGGGAACCGCCAGCAGAACCGGGTTCATTAAACGCAATATGTCCGTTAGAACCTATGCCAAGCAGTTGCAGACCTATGCCGCCTGCGGCTTTGATATCATCTTCGTATTTCTTACAACTAGACTGTAAATCTGCAGCTTTCCCGTCAGGAACGCGGGTATTTGATTTGTCAATATTTACATGATCGAAGAGATTTTCATTCATAAAATAGCGGTAGCTCTGATTGTGGTCTCCTCCTAATCCTAAATATTCATCCAGATTGAAAGACTTGACCTGGCTGAAATCTAACCCTTCGTCTCTATGCGTGCGGATTAATTCCTGGTACATCCCCACGGGAGTTCCTCCTGTTGCTAACCCCAATACAATATCAGGCTTTTTTCTAATGCTCTGTGCAAAAATATCCGCAGCAACCCTGGCTACTTCTTCTTTATCTTGACAGATTAGTATTTTGATTTTTCCTATTTGTATCTGTTTATCCATATTGAAATCTAATTGTAAAGCGGGATCCCGTTCTCAGGCCTTAATCGCTGGACGAGAAAAAGCTCTGTCCTAAATATTATTACGACCCTGACGGGATTTGAACCCGTGTCGAGAGCTTGAAAAGCTCTTGTCCTAGACCAGGCTAGACGACAGGGTCGAGGCCGTTGTCCACCTACGCGGTGGAACCGGTTCTTATTCCTCTTCTGCGATCACGTGAGCAACCCCAGAAACGCGGTCTTTGCCTTGTAGCTTAATCAGGCGCACACCCTGCGCAGGCCTTCCGGTTGTGCGAATGTCCTTTACCGCGCAGCGCAGGAACATGCCGTTCTGGGTGATTACCATAAGCTCATCGTTGTCGCTAACAGTCTTTAAATTTACTGCCTCTGCGTTCTTATTGGTAACTTTTATATTAATAATACCCTTGCCTCCGCGGCTCGTAAGACGGTATTCTTCCACCGACGTACGCTTGGCAAAACCGAGTTCTGTAACTGTCAATATTGTTGCGCCCTTTTGCGGCAGGACCATATCTATAACTTCATCTTTCTTGGCTAAGGAGATAGCGCGCACCCCGCCGGCTTGCCTACCCATATCACGCACTTTACTTTCAGAGAATCTTATGGCTTTCCCCTGCCGGGTGCCAATGAGCAATTCTTGCTTCCCGTCGGTTAAACCAACACCGATGAGCTCATCGCCCTTATCCAGGGTAATGCCAATGATGCCGCCTTTACGCGGATTACCATAAGCATCGAGTCTGGTCTTTTTAATCTGGCCGAGCTTCGTTACCAGCACCAGATATCTATCGCCGGAAAATTCCTTAACCGGTATAGTAGAGCTGATTTTATAGCCTGCTTCCATTTGGATAAGATTAATTATGGCCTTGCCTTTAGAGGTGCGGCTGGCCTGGGGGATTTCATAAACCTTCAGCCAATGCACCTGCCCTTTATCGGTAAAGACTAAAAGATAATCCTTGGTGGAGGCTACAAAAAGATGCTCCACAAAATCTTCTTCCTTAACTTCAGCACCGCTTGCTCCTGTGCCACCGCGTTTTTGTTTGCGGTAAGCGCTCACGGGTAAACGCTTGATATAGCCGCCGTGGCTTATCGTAACCACCACGTCCTCTTCGGCAATTAAATCCTCTACCTCCAGCTCTTCTACTTCTGCGATAATATCGGTTCTGCGCTCATCACCGTATTTTTTCTTTAAGGCCTCCAACTCTTCTTTGATAATCCCCTCAATCTTCTTTTCCGAGGCGAGTATGGCCTTGCATAATTCGATTTTTTTCAGCAGCTCTACATATTCGGCATCAATCTTATCGCGCTCAAGGGCGGTGAGCCGCTGCAATTGCATCTCTAATATCGCCTGCGACTGCGCGTCGGAGAGGTCAAATTCCTTCATCAGACGTTCTTTGGCGTTCTCTGTGTTTTTTGAGGTTTTGATTACCTTAATAATACGGTCAATATATTTCAGGGCAATCTTTAGGCCCTCTAATATATGCGCCCTCTTTAAGGCCTTGTCTAATTCAAACTGCGTCCTGCGCCGGATAATAACCCTACGATGTTCAATATAATATTCCAGCACCTGACGCAAGGCTAAAACCCGCGGCCGGTTTTCCACCAACGCCAGCATTATAATCCCAAAGGTGGTTTCTAACTGCGTGTGTTTAAAGAGCTGGTTCAGGATAATCTGAGACTCTACATCGCGCTTTAGCTCCACGACAATACGCATACCCTCTCTATCGGATTCATCGCGTATATCAGAGATACCTTCTATCTTTTTCTCATCCACTAAACCGGCGATAGATTCAATAAGAGCGGATTTCTGTATTTGATAAGGGATTTCGATAATGACAATTAAATCCTTGCCGTTCTTCTGATGCTCTACGGTTGCCCGTGCCCGCACCAGGAGCTTGCCTTTGCCGGTGGTGTATGCCTCCTTAATGCCGCCCTTGCCGCAAATCACTCCTCCCGTCGGAAAATCCGGTCCCTTTATATAACGCATGAGGTCTTTTATTTCGGCTTCGGGATGATCTAGTAAATAGATAATGGCATCGGCGACTTCATTGAGATTATGCGGAGGTATGTTGGTAGCCATGCCCACGGCTATACCGCTTGAACCATTGACTAAAAGATTGGGTAGGGTGGCAGGTAACAAAAGCGGTTCTTTTAACGAGGCATCAAAATTGGGGCCGAAATTAACCGTGTCTTTATCGATATCGGCCAGCATCTCGTCGGAGATTGCAGCCAGCCTTGCCTCGGTGTATCTTTGGGCTGCCGGCGAGTCTCCGTCGACAGATCCAAAATTTCCCTGGCCATCCACTAGCGGATAGCGCAAAGAAAAATCCTGGGCCATACGCACTAAGGCATCATAAACTGCGATGTCACCGTGAGGATGGTAGCGACCCATGGTATCCCCAACGATACGAGCGCATTTCTTATAAGGCTTGTCGTGCTCAAGATTCAACCCCTGCATCGCGTACAGAATGCGTCGATGCACAGGCTTCAGGCCATCGCGGACATCCGGCAGGGCCCTTCCTACAATTACGCTCATGGCGTAATTTAAGTAAGAATCCTTGACTTCTTCTTCAATACAAACCGGAACTATCTTTTCGTTTCGAGTATACATGTTATATATCTAAGTTCTTTACCTGATGGGCATAGTTTTCAATAAATTCCCGGCGCGGCTCCACCTGATCGCCCATTAAAACCGTAAACATCTTATCCGTCTCTACCGCATCTTCCAGAATAACTTTTAAAATTGTGCGTTTTTCCGGGTCCATGGTAGTTTCCCATAGTTGCTCAGGGTTCATTTCACCCAGGCCTTTGTATCTTTGAATATGCATGCCCTTTGTGGCTATCTCTTTTATATACGCCAATGCTTCCTGTAAAGTCAAAAGGTCGCGCTGTTCTTTCTCATTTGTAATGCGGTAGAGCGCCTTGGCACTTCGACTACGCTCAGTGCCAATGGTGAGCATAGTCGAACCATTGGGCTTCTTGCCAGAATCCTTGCTGCTTGTATCTTTCTGCGCAAGCCCCTCAGAAGCATAGGTTGCTATATCCAGACCCAGCTTTTCTATTTTAGCCACAACCCGTTCTATTTCCGGAGCCTCAAAAAGCTCTAAAATATCCTGTTCGCCTTCCTTGCCTTCTTTATCCGTAAAAGTAGCTAATTCTTTGTCAGAATAGAGGAAATGGTCTTTGCCATCCACTTTTATCCTATAAATCGGCATTTTTTTGGTCTTTTGGTGTCTAAATTGCAGATATTTTGCAATTTCTACTCCCTTTTTACCTAAAATCCTGCCTAATTTCTCTAACTCTACCAGCATATGCAAAAGGTCTTGAAACTGGTTATCTGTAAAAACCTGTTTGTCTTTTAGGCGGATAAAGCGGTGGCCTTCCCTGCCTAATTCTAAAAGTAATTCATCCATCTGCTCCTCGGTCTGAACATATTCTTCGCGATTACCCCGTTTTATTTTATATAGCGGTGGTTGCGTAATATAAACGTAACCCTCTTCTATAAGCTTAGGCATCTGCCGATACAGTAACGTCAAGAGAAGCGTTCTTATATGAGAGCCATCTATATCAGCATCTGCCATAAGCATGAGCTTATGATAACGTAATTTAGTAATATCGAATTCCTCGCCTACACCTGTGCCCAGGGCAGTAATGATGGTGCGTATTTCTTCATTTGATAAAATCTTGTCCAGCCTTGCTTTTTCCACGTTTAAAATTTTTCCCTTGATGGGTAATATCGCCTGAAACCGCCTATCGCGGCCTTGTTTGGCCGAGCCCCCGGCTGAATCGCCTTCTACAATATACAACTCGCAAAGCGCCGGGTCCCTCTCTGAGCAATCGGCTAATTTGCCCGGCAACCCTGCGCCTTCCAGGGCGCCTTTTCTACGCGTCAATTCCCGTGCCTTACGCGCTGCTTCACGTGCCCGCGAGGCAACAATTACCTTATCTATAATTTTATTGGCAACCGAGGGGTTCTCCTCGCAGTATGCAGCCAGGGCATCAAGGCTCACCGAAGCAACTAAGCCTTCTACCTCGGAATTGCCCAGCTTTGTCTTGGTCTGGCCTTCAAATTGAGGATTGGGGACCTTGACGCTGACCACTGCAGTTAATCCTTCGCGCGCATCTTCTCCGGTAATGGCGACTTCATCGCCTTTGATTAAATTTTTGCTCTTGGCATATTGATTTATGGCGCGGGTAAGCGCTGACTTAAAGCCGGAAAGATGCGTCCCTCCTTCAATAGTATTAATATTATTGGCAAAAGAAAAGATATTTTCAGCATAACCATCATTATATTGCAGCGCTACTTCAACAATAATATCGTCCTGAGACTTCTGAAAATAAACCACTTTACTGTGCAAGGGGTTCTTATTCTTGCTTAAGTATTCCACGAACGAAATAACCCCGCCGGAAAATTCAAAAACTGCTTCTTTATCTGTGCGCTCATCAACGAGTTTTATCTTCAGGCCCTTATTCAGAAATGCCAGCTCTCTTAAACGCTGGGAGAGTATGTCATAGGAAAAATCTATCTTGCTAAAAATTGTTTTGTCAGGCTTAAAGGTTACTTTTGTGCCGGTGTTTGTGCTTTTGCCTATGACAGTAAGTTTGGAGACGGTCTTACCGCGCTCATAGCGCTGGTGGTAAATCTTGCCGTCTCTTTTAACCTCTACCTCCAGCCAATCAGACAGGGCATTGACCACGCTGACGCCCACGCCGTGCAGACCCCCAGAGACTTTGTATACCCTGTGGTCAAATTTTCCTCCGGCATGCAAGGTCGTCAGAGCCACTTCTACTGCCGGCTTCTTTTCTGTTTTATGCATATCAACCGGGATACCTCTGCCGTTATCCACAACACTCACGCTATTATCGGGATGGATAGCCACCTCAATATAATTACAATATCCTACCAGCGCTTCATCTACACTATTATCACAAACCTCATAAACCAAGTGGTGCAACCCGCGCACTGATGTATCGCCGATATACATTGCGGGCCTGCGCCTGACTGCCTCAGTGCCCTCCAGAACCTGAATAGTGGTGGCATCATAGGCTTTATCTTTAGCCTGCTCCCCTGACACGTTGCTTGGCCTATCCGGTTTTAATGTTTTCTTTTGCGATGCCTTCTTTTTCACTGCGTTTCTCCAATATAAAAACGAATATCTTTTATGGCTTTAGATTTCTTGCCCAATTTTGCGAGTAGTTCTGGTTTTTGTAAGTTCAGCTGGTAAATCCAGGCAGACGAATCCACTGTTATGCCCAAGACGCCCTTACGCAAATATCTAAATTTTACATGCCCCAATTCTTTTTTGGGTAAGACCCGTTTTAACAAAAGCTCCGGCTCGTCCTGAGCGCGCTTTTTAGCCTCCAGCCCCTGTATCACATCTATGACTATGTCTTTTATTTTTTCCATATTAAATGAGCAGATAACTTAACTTAAGCGCATGGGTAAGACAATATAAACATACCCGCCAATGCGTATAACTCCGGGCTTCTCGGTATCGGTTAACTCAAATTCTATCTTTTCTTCTTTAAGGTTTTTTAGGACATCTATTAAATAATTGGGATTAAAGCCAATGGCCATCTCTTTCCCCTGGTATTCTATAGTTACCTCTTCCCGGGACTCTCCGATATCGGGGGTGGACTTAGAAACAACTAATTTATTTTTAAATACCTCCAGCTTTACCGCCTGGTAATCAGGCGTGGAAAGTAAGGCCGCCCTTCTTACGGCTAATAAAAACTGCTCCCGGCCAACATTGATTTTATTCTCTGATGCCGGCGGAATTACCTGTTGATAATCCGGAAATTCTCCTTCGATTAAACGCGAAATAATCACCGTATTCCCTAAATCAAACAGCACCTGATTATTACCCAATAGCATGGATAACTCACCCTCTTCCTGAAGGTTGCGGTTTAATTCCTGGATTGTTTTCAGGGGCACGATAATCCGTAAGTCTTTTTCGGTATTTTGCTTTAAGGTTTTCTCTATAACCGCCAGCCGCTTACCGTCCGTGGCTACAAAGGTAAGGCTGGTTTGATTAATTTTAAAGAGAATACCGTTTAATATATATCTTGTTTCGTCGAGAGATACTGCAAAGGAGGTAAGGGCCAACATTTCTTTTAGGGCGGCCTGGTCTAATTTAATTACCTCCCCTTCTTTAAATTCGGGCAATTTAGGAAAATCCTCATAAGGTAACCCCATAATTTTAAATTGGCAAGACTCTGTTTCAATAATGATTAAGTTATTTTTTTTGGTATTTATGCTTACGCTATCATCGGGTAATTCTTTTATAATATCGCCGAACCTTTTGGCGGGTATGGTTATCATACCCGGCTCCTGGGTATCCACAGGAACTACACAGCTTATTCCGATATCTAAATCAGTTGCGGTTAATTTAAGTTTGCCTTGTTGTGCTTCAATTAATATGTTAGATAATATAGGCAATGCGGCTCTGGAGGAAATTACGTTTTGTACTTTCTGTATTCCGTTTAATAGAACGTTCTTTTCAACCCCTATTTTCATTTATCCACCTCTCTTATTACTTAAATGTAATATTAATATAGTATTAGAAATAGTAAAGAGATTTGTACTTGTTGAAATCTTCTTAAGCCCTTCATAATTGCGTAATTGCATTGAATATATCTTTGTAATAACTTAATAATAACCCTTGCATTTATTGTTGAATGACTTGAATAATTCTCTCAACCCTATTCTTTAATGCCTCATCTTTTTTTAAACCTTCTTTAATTTTATTATATGAATGTAATACCGTAGTATGGTCCTTACCACCCATGAAGTTTCCTATTTCCGGCAAGGACAAATCAGTCAACTCCCTGCTTAAATACATGGCTATTTGTCTGGGCAGCACTATATTTTTGTTACGCCGCTTCATTTTTATTTCCTGTAATGATACCCCGAATTCTTCAGCAACGCAGCGTTGGATAAAATCAACTGTGATTAACTTCTTGGGCTCCCTTAAAAGGTCCCTTAAGACCTCTTTAGTTAACTCTAGGGTTATGGGTTTCTCCTCTAGCAGGGAATAGGCGATGGTGCGTATAAGCGCACCCTCTAATTCTCTCACGTTGGTTTTGATAAGTTGAGCAATAAAAAATATGACATCATCGGGGACTGATACCGGCTCCCGCTCAATTTTCTTTTTTAGTATGGCCGCGCGCGTTTCCAGGTCAGGAGGCTGTATATCTGTGGTCAGCCCCCAACCGAACCGCGAAACAAGCCGGTCCTGTAAGTTCACTATTTCTTTGGGCGGCCGGTCAGAAGAGAGAATAATCTGTTTGTGCGCATCGTATAATGTATTGAAGGTATGAAAGAACTCTTCTTGCGTTGACTCTTTGCCCGCGATGAAATGTATATCGTCAATCACCAGCAGATCCGCATTTCTGTATTTCTGTCTAAACGCAGGCGTTGAGTGATGTTGTATGGCGTCAATGAGTTCATTGGTGAATCTTTCCGAGGGCATATAACAGATTTTTAAATTGCCTCCCAGTTTGTTTTTGGCATGGTGGCATATTGCCTGGATAAGATGCGTTTTGCCTAAACCCACTCCGCCGTAGATAAATAAGGGGTTGTAAGCCTTGGCAGGAGATTCTGCTACAGCTAAAGAATAAGCATGGGCATGGCGGTTAGAAGGACCGACCACAAAATTCTCAAATGTATAGCGCAGGTTGAAACCAGAGGTATCCTTGAAGTCTTTGGTTTTGGCCGGCAATTGCTGTGTTCCAGAACCAGCGTAGTCGGCTTTGATTTGAGAGTTCGTTTCTAAATTAACCCGAAGCTTTTGTTTGGTTGAGGAGTCTATCGCCTCTTGGATTGCTTCTCTATAATGTTTTTCCACCCAGTCTCTAAAAAAATTATCCGGCGCCTGGAGAACCAACGTATTCTCATCCTTTTGCTTTGGGCTTAAGGGCAGGATCCAGGTTTCAAAAGCGGTCTTACCCAGCTTGTCTTGTAAATAATCCTTTGCCTTATCCCAAACTTCTTGAATATTGAACATACTTATAATTAATGAGCGCATAACTTACGGAGGTCCCGACGATACGTCGGGACGACGTAAGTTATATGCGCGAATTAATCCCCCCTGCTTTCTTGCGAAAGCAAGCAGGGGGGATAAGTTCGGACGATCCTTGACATCGGAGATGTCAAGGATGACCTTACTTAATCTGCGTTATTCACAACTTATTAACAACTTGAATAACTCTGTGGAAATATTATATCAAAGAGAAACCAGACTGCAAGAGAAAAGAAAACGCGCATTTATTATACAATATTTTTTCTGCCAGTCAACCCCGTTACAAATATTTGCTTTATTAATATATCATAATTTGTAACGGGGTCAACAAAAAATATATTGTTTATCTTGTCCTCCTACGCCCACAACCTAAGCAAAGCGATGGTAGGGCTTCGAAGGACTGCGCAAAATCGCTTTAGAGCTTCGAAGGCAATTTTGCTTGATAGTATAGGAAATTATATTAGATTCTTCGGCACATTGCCGAAGAATCAAGGAAAAGTTTCATTTAATGAGACTTTTCCTTGACCCAACAGCCCGAATATTATATAATATTTCCTCAAAAGTTATATTGACCCCGTTACAAATTATGATATACTAATGAAACTTCAATTTGTAACGGGGTTGACTTAATGTTACCGTATGTTATAATTCAAGAAAATCGCTTCGCGATAACTCCAATGTGATTTTCAGCCTGCCCTGGCTTAGTATTCTGGCAGGCCAGGGTGGTTAGGAAAGCGTTTTATGCTTTCCTATACCATAAAAACTATTCTTCCATGAATATGCCGCCGGGTGCGTTTAGCGCGCCTGGGGATACGCATTTCTTATAAACGAAGGGTACAATAAGAAGGAACATCGACGATGAAAAAAAATTTAAAGACGCCCACAAACATTGTAGGCAAGCGGCGGCACGGATTCCGGAGCAGGATGGCCAAGAAGTCGGGGAGAGAAATTTTAGCCCGCCGCCGCCAAAAAGGCAGAAGAAAAATTTCTCTTTAATGTTACAGAGAATAGCCCTTAACCTTCTGGGTATATACCAAAGTTACATCCGGATAATATTGCCTTCTTCCTGCCGTTTTATTCCCAGTTGTTCAGAATACACTAGGCAGGCGATTTTAAGGTTCGGTTTTTTCAAGGGAACTTTAAAGGGGATAAAAAGACTATTACGGTGTCATCCCTTTTCGCAAAAAACCGGCTTTGATCCAATAGTCTAAACCCCGTTAGATAGACTTGTCTATCGGGGGAAATTCTATCTAACGGGGGAAATTTATGGAAAAGCGTTTATTTTTAGCCATAGCATTAGCATTATTAGTTTTATTAAGCTGGTCCGCCTTGGTTTCGAAGGCGCATCATATTGATAAACAACAGGTTACGTATAAATTTCCCGCACCAATTGCCACTCAGCCAGGACCCAGTGAATTAAGCCAGAGCACCCTTCCAGAACCTTCCTTCTCTTCTTTTAAATTTACCCAGGAAAAATACGATATTGTTTTTATAGAATCCCAAGCCGCAATTAAAGAAGTAATTTTTAAATCTTATCAGAATTACACTTTTCCTTTAAAATATGGCTTCTTATTAGAAGACGCAAATCTTATATTTCAAAAGGAAAGCATTACGCCGGAAAGCGTGAATTTTGTTTATCGCAATAAAGATAAACAGATTGTTAAACACTTTCTTTTCTCTAAGTCAAATTATAACATAGAGTTAGGAGTTGAGATTCAGAATTTGTCCAGTTCGCCGCTTAATATAAATCTGCCTTTAGTTTTAGGTGTACTGAACTTAGGTGGCGACCAAACGCAGGCACGCTTAAAAGATGTCACCTTCGCCAGCAAGGATAAGATAATGCACCCTAATCTGCGCAAGGATGTTACCTTCGAAGAGATTAAATTTTTGGGTTTGCGGGATAGATATTTTTGTGCCATTATTGAACCCGATTCAGATATTTACGCTGGCTTTATTAAGAAGATTAATTCACATGAATACGAGATCAGCTTAAACCCGAAAGAATTTGTGCTCGCGCCTAATCAGCAGATGCAATTTAAATTCAATATCTATTTGGGACCACAAGAGTTACGACAAATCACCAATATTAAACCCGAGTGGACAGCAGTGATGTATTACGGCACCTTTGATTTTATTGCCCAGTTACTTTTACAAGTATTAGATTTTATATTTGGTTTAGTGCACAACTGGGGCACCACAATTGTAATCTTAAGCATTTTAATTTATCTAATCCTTTATCCTCTCACCTTAAAGCAGATGCGCTCAATGAAACAAATGCAGGCCCTACAGCCGCGCATAGAAGAATTAAGAAAGATTTATAAAGATAATCCGCAAAAACTCAATACCGAGATAATGGGATTATACCGTGAATACAAAGTAAATCCATTTAGTGGTTGTTTGCCTCTCGTCTTGCAAATACCCGTATTTTTTGCTCTCTATCAGGTGCTCTTACGTTCTGTAGCTTTAAAAGGCGCTAAGTTTTTATGGATAAAGGACCTATCTTCGCCGGATCGTTTATTTACCCTGCCGGTATCTATGCCGTTTTTAGGTAACGAAATTAATCTATTACCTATATTAATGACCATAGGTATGTTTATTCAGCAGAAATTCTCAATGGCCGCAACCAGCGCTGGTTCTGCAGAGCAACAAAAATTAATGATGATTTTATTCCCGCTGATGTTTGGATTTATTTTCTATCACATGCCTTCGGGTTTAGTCTTGTATTGGTTTATTAATAGCACACTTATGCTGTTATATCAATTAAGGATTAGCCGGCAAAAATGACGCATAAATTCAGCATTGAAGTTGAAGCAAGTACTGTAGAGGAGGCGATAAAGAAGGCCTTAAAAGAATTGAAACTGCCGCGGTCTAAAGTCAAAATAGAAGTTCTTTCCGATGAAGAAAAAGGGCTTTTTGGTATGCCCGGAGCAAAGCCAGCCAAAATAAGAGTAAGCGCAATAAAAGCTCAAGAAAATGCTTGACAAACCATTTAATTTTAAGATAATAATTATAGAGTATAGGGCATGTTCCTCGTGTTACAATTTGTAACTATATAGATTACAATGGGTAAGATAATCAGTATTTGCAATCAAAAAGGCGGCACAGGTAAAACTACCTCTGCCATTAACTTAGCGACTTATTTGGCCTTGGCAGACAAAAAAGTTTTACTTATAGATTTAGATCCTCAGGCAAATGCTACCAGCGGCTTAGGCATAAATAAACACAACATAAAGAAGAGTACCTACCATGTCCTTTTGGAAGAGCTGGATATTAAAGAAATATTACAGCCCACTGCTGTGGATAATCTTTCTTTAGCTCCTTCCAACCTGGATCTTACAGGCGCTGAGGTAGAGTTAGTGGGAATGTTGGGGCGGGAATATAGATTAAAAAAAGCTTTGGATAAAGAGCGGGAGAATTTTGATTTTGTGCTCATTGATTCGCCGCCTTCTTTGGGGCTGCTCACCATCAATGCCTTGTGCGCCTCTGACTCTATAATTATACCAGTCCAATGTGAATATTATGCCTTAGAGGGATTGACGCAACTGGTTCATACTATTAAACTTGTAAAAGATAATCTTAATCCCAACCTTGCCATTGAAGGGGTGGTGCTTACTATGGCAGATTTTCGCACTAACCTGACCAAAGAGGTTATTCAGGAAGCGAGGGCTTATTTTAAAGAAAAAGTTTATGCCACAGTTATACCCAGGAATATACGTTTAACTGAAGCGCCAGGTTTTGGGAAACCCGCGGCTTTATACGATAAAGAATCCATTGGCGCACAGAAATATGAGCAGTTAAGTAAGGAGATTTTGGGTCAAATGAAGCCCGAACTTATGGAACACAGTGAACATAAGGTCGTTGGCTGAATTTGACCCCCACACCAATTGCTCGTTAAACAATAGTCGTTTTTTGGCAATTGGTGTGGGGGTTCAATTCGTCCTTCGCTTTGCTCAGGACTCGATGGACGATTCTGAACAAAGTGAAGAATCTCGCACAAGTAGAGTAGCAACTCAGAGAAGATTGATACTTGACATTTTTCAATGTCAAGTATCAAGTGCTCATTAAAGAAGGAGAAGTAGAATGGAAAGAAAAGCCTTAGGAAAAGGAATAAGTGCTTTAATCCCGACCAAAGAGCCGGAGGGATCCACAAGACACGAAGAAATTCTTTATGTTAAATTAGAGCAAATTAGGCCTAGCCCTTTTCAGCCGCGCGTAGATTTTGATAATCAAAGCATGGAAGAATTAACCCAGTCCATTAAAGAAAAAGGAATGATTCAGCCAGTCCTGGTAAGGCGCAGTGGCGACTTCTATGAATTAATTGCTGGGGAGAGAAGACTTCGTGCTGCTAACTTATTGGATTTAAAAGAGATACCAGCTATTGTCAAAAACGTAGAGGATCGCGATTCTTTGGAGATAGCCTTAATCGAGAATATCCAAAGGCAGTCTCTGAACCCCATTGAGGAGGCGCATGCTTACCAGTTCCTCATTGATAAATTTGGGGTTACGCATGAAAAAATCAGTGAAGTTTTAGGTAAGGCCAGGGTTTCTGTTACCAACACGTTACGATTATTGAAGTTACCAGCAGAAATTCAAGATGAGATTAAAAAGGGTCGTATCTCTTTTGCGCATGGCCGAGCACTCTTAGAGATAGAAGACTTGAATCAACAGCGCCGATTAGCTTCGGAGATTATCTCTAAGGAATTGTCTGTCAGAGAGTTAGAGAATTTAATCAAGAGCCAAAGGAAAAGGATGCCTAAGCGTAAAATTGGTCAGAGCATACGCGAGCCTTATGTAGCAGTATTGGAGGAGGAGTTACAACATATATTGGCTACTAAAGTCAGAATTAGCAAGAGAAAAAAACGTGGCCATATTCTCATTGAGTTTTATTCTCAGGAGGACTTAGATAGGATTATGAAGATTCTAAGGGGAGGCTCGCAATGACGAATCAGGCAACCCTAATTCTTATCAAACCCGACGGTCTGAAAAAATCTTTAACCGGCAATATCTTAACCCGACTGTCTGAGACAAAACTGGAAATTGTTGCCGCAAAGATTGTGCGCGTATCCCAGGAATTGGCAGAGGACCACTACCGTCACCTTAAGGACAAACCATTTTTTGCAGATATAATAAAGTATATACGCGGAGAGCTGCATAATCGACGCAAGGTTATGGCGCTCGTTTATTGGGGGGAGGACGCAATTACCAAATGCCGGCAACTTGCAGGTAGCACTAATCCTGAGGAGGCAGAATCCACAAGTATCCGCGGTTCTTACGGTAGGATAACTACATCCGGAGTTTATGAAAATGTTATACATGTATCTTCCGACGAGAAAGAGGCTGAGAGAGAAATCAAGCTTTGGTTTCACCCCGACGAAATAATTGTAAATTTATATCCTGCTAAAGAAATAATTGAGAAAGAGAAGAAGGCAAGAACCTGGGCCCAGAAGGAGATCTAAGATGAAGAGCATGACTGGTTTTGCTAGCAAAGAGATTGCAATTGCGCCTTTCGGCAAATTTTTTTTGGAGATACGCAGCACCAATCATAAATTTTTAGAGACAGTCTTCCACTTACCGGTGGGGTTTTTGTCTTTGGAGGATAAGCTCAAAAAAGGGATCGAGGCAAGAATTAAGAGGGGCAGGGTTGTTTGTGTGATGAATATCCTGGGCAGCCCCGCCAATAAAATATTTGTCGATAAGCGATTGTTGAAAAATTATATTTCAACGCTGCAGAACATGCGAGAACAGGCCCGTATTAAAGAGGGAATACGCCTGGATACATTAATAAATTTACCGGGAGTTTTATCGTTGGCAGAAGACAGGCGCTCTAAGAGCAAAATCTGGCCGCACTTAAAAACATTACTGCATAAGACCCTCGATGATTTGGTGGGTATGCGCCAGAAAGAAGGGCAGGCGTTATATATTTATTTCAAAAAGAGCGTAAAGGCATTGGAGATAAGCCTCGGCATTATCAGAACAAAATTTAAAAAATTGATTAAGGATAAAATCGCTGAGTTGAAGACTCCGGAAGAACGTACCAGTTTCCTTAAAGATACAGATATTACAGAAGAGATAGAGAGGCTCGCTTTTCACATCAGGAATTTTAAAAATAAACTTTCTAAAGCAGGCCCGATAGGTAAAGAGCTGGATTTCATTGCCCAGGAGATGCAGCGCGAGGCAAATACCATGGGCGCTAAGTCTTGCGATGCGGTGGTGTCTAGCCGGGTGGTGCAGATGAAAAGCCAGATTGAGAAGATAAGGGAGCAGTTGCAGAATATAGAGTGAGAAAGCAGAGTAAAAAGCAAGGGTTAATATTTATTATTTCCGGGCCTTCCGGCTCGGGTAAAACTACCCTGGTAGAGAAACTCCTTGGCAATAAAACGTTAAAGAATAAATTGGTCAGGTCCATTTCTTTTACTGCCCGGCCCAGGAGATCGGGCGAGCAGGATAAGAAAGATTATTTTTTTATAAGCGAGAAGCAATTTAAACAAGAACAGAAAGCGCAAAATTTGCTTGAGTGGACAAAATATCTGGGATATTATTACGCCACGCCCAAAGAGTTTATGGAAAGGCAACTGAATAAAGCCAAACATGTTATCCTGTGCCTGGACTTAAAGGGCACCTTTACCATAAAGCGGCAATATCCCGAGAATACAGTAACGATCTTTGTGATACCACCGTCTTTAGATACGCTCTTGCATAGAATTACCGGCCGTTGCAATAAAACAAAGAAAGAGGAAGTAAGGCAGCGCCTGACGCTCGCTCAACAGGAGCTTTCGGCTTGTGACAGGTATGATTATTGTGTGGTGAATAGAGATCTCAATCAAGCCACAAAAGAATTGAAAGGTATAATATTAAAAGAAATTACGCATCTTAAATAGTTAACACTGAAAAAGTATAATTTTTATGATTACACTGATTTCTGCCTCTACCCAAGGCAGATGCGCCTCCGGCGGAAAAAATCAGATTACACAGATTAAAGCATCATCGATAATCATCTGTGAAATCTTTTTTAAAAATCTGTGTAATCAGAGGTCTCTGGCCTGATTTTAGAGGGTACCCAGAGACCTCAAATATAGTAAGGAGTGAGGAAGAATATGCCATATTATGTAGCGTTGGAGGATATGTTAGATAAAAGCGATAATTCCATTTATAAATTGGTTATCCTGGCTGCAAAAAGGGCTTTAGAGATTGCCGAAGGTCAACCGAAACTCGTTGACGTCAATTCATCGCTTAAGCCCTCTACCATAGCTTTGCACGAAATCGCCGAAAATAAAGTGCATTACAAAAAGGCAAAGTCATTTTAAATTTAAATATCAAAAAGCAAATATCAAAATGACAATGCAAAATTCAAAATTTCTTTAAGACATCGTCGTATTCAAAGGCAACTTAAAATTTTTGCATTTTGATTTGTGATTTTAATTTTTGCACTTTGATTTTTACATTGAAGCGTTATTTATTTAACAAGGTATCATGGTGAAAGGGAAAAATATTATTTTAGGGGTTACGGCGAGTATCGCTATATATAAAGCGTGCGATATTATACGCCGGCTAAGGAGCGAGGGGTTTTCGGTTACAGTAGTATTGACGCCTGAGGCAGAGGAATTTATTAAGCCAGCCCTGTTTCAAAACCTTTCCGGGAATAAAGTGTATCGCGGCCTATTTGAGGAGCCCGAGGCCTGGGAGATAGAACATGTATCGCTGGCTGAGAAAGTGGATCTGGTTTTAATTGCACCTGCCACCGCCAATATTATCGGCAAGATTGCCTCGGGTATTTGCGATGATTTATTGACCTGTGTGTGTTGCGCGACAAAAGCGCCGATTTTAATCTGTCCGGCGATGAATGAGAATATGTATAAGAATCGCATTACCCAGGACAACATTAAGAAATTAAAATCTTTGGGTTATAGATTTATAGAACCAATAAAAGGAAGACTTGCCTGCGGCAGGGTCGGGGTGGGCTGTTTGGCAGAGGTTGAGACTATAATTAAAGAAGTGAAAAAGACTCTTTGAAATGTAATGGCGTGGTACCCAAGTGGTTAAGGGAGTTGTCTGCAAAACAACTATTCACCGGTTCGAATCCGGTCCACGCCTCCACTAAATTTTTCGACAAGAAAAATTTAGTGGATACTCAAGCGAACGTTGCGCAGCGACAAGCTGCGCAGTGAGCGGGGTATCTAAGGGTTTTGCAATTTTGACAATATGCTGGGCAAGTGGTGGAATGGAATACACGAAGGCCTTAAAAGCCTTTGGCCGTAAGGTCGTGAGGGTTCAACTCCCTCCTTGCCCACTTTGAATTTATCGGGCTCATAGCTCAGTTGGTTAGAGCGTTGCGTTGACATCGCAAAGGTCAGAGGTCCGAGTCCTCTTGGGCCCACCACTCGACTCGGCACTTCGTGCCTCGCTCGTGGTAAACCAGATTAACCGAGTGATCCCGAGCGAGATTCTTCACTTTGTTCAGAATCGTCCTCGAGTCCTGAACTAAGCGAAGGACGAAGTCGAGGGACCAGAAATAAAAAAATGGATTTAGATACCTTAAGACATTCTTGTTCCCACATTATGGCTCAGGCAGTAAAAGAGATCTGGCCGCAAGTTAGGCTTGGCATCGGGCCGTCTATCGAAGATGGTTTTTATTACGATTTCGATAAACAAGAGCCGTTTACCGACGAGGATTTGGCAAACATCGAGCAGAAGATGCGGGAGATAATTGCCAAGAATGAGCCATTTATCAGGGAGGAGCTTTCTAAGGGGGAGGCGCTGAAGTTATTTAAGAAACTAAAAGAAGATTATAAGGTAAGCCTTATTCAAGAGATACCCGATGAAAAAGTGTCAATATACAAAACAGGCAAGGATTTTATAGATTTGTGTCGCGGTCCGCATATAGAATCAACGGGTAAGATCAAGACCTTCAAGCTATTGTCGGTTGCCGGTGCCTATTGGCACGGGTTAGAGACAAACCCTATGTTAAGAAGAATTTACGGCACCTGCTTTGAAACCCAGAAAGAATTAGACGAGTATTTGAAAAATTTAGAAGAGGCGAAGCTGCGCGACCACAGAAAATTAGGGCCCGCCTTAGAATTTTTCGATATCTACCATGAGGAAGCAGGCGCAGGCCTGGTTTTTTATCATCCCAAGGGTGCTATGTTAAGGACAATAATCGAGGACTATGAAAAACAAGAGCATTTAAGGCGGGGTTATGAAATAGTAATTACCCCCCATATTATGCAGGCTTCACTCTGGCAGACCTCTGGCCACTATGAGTACTACAGAGAAAATATGTATACCTTCAAAATCGAAGATAGGGAGTTTGTGCTAAAGCCGATGAACTGTCCGGGCCACATCCTGATTTATAAATCAAAAAATCGAAGCTATAAAGAATTACCCATTCGATTTTTTGAGTTAGGCACAGTTTATCGGCATGAAAAGGCAGGGGTTTTGCATGGGTTGCTTAGGGTGCGCGGCTTCACTCAGGACGATGCGCATATATTTTGTTTACCCGGGCAATTAAAAGAGGAAATAAAATCCATTATTGATTTTGTTTTTGATACAATGAAGGTGTTTGGATTTCAAGATGTGGGTATAGAATTAAGCACCCGGCCGGAAAAATATATAGGGACTGACCGGGATTGGCAAGACGCTACTTCTGCCTTAGAGGAATCTTTAAAAGAAAAGGGCCTATCTTATGAGATAAATGCGGGGGAGGGGGCATTCTACGGCCCCAAGATCGATATAAAATTAAAGGATGCCCTCAAGAGAAAATGGCAATGCGCCACTATTCAGTGCGATTTTGCTCTGCCTAAAAGGTTTAATCTCAATTATGTGGATTCCGAAGGCAGAAAAAAACAACCCATCATGTTACACCGCGTTATATTAGGTAGCCTTGAGCGCTTTATGGGTGCTTTGATAGAGCATTATAAAGGCAGCCTGCCGCTTTGGCTTTCCCCCACACAAGTATTAGTCGTGCCCATAAAAGATTCTTTGCGGGAATACGGCATAAAAGTTAAGTCTGCTTTAGAAGAGAATTCAATACGCACTGATATGGATAACCGTAATGAGACCTTGGACAAAAGGATACGCCAGGCAGAATTAAATAAGATACCCTATGTCTTGGTTGTAGGTGAACGCGAAGCCAAGCAGGAAACCGTTTCCATAAGAAAAAGGGGCACAGGCGATGCAGGGGCCAAGCCCATAGAGGAATTTATAAAACAGATAAAAGGAGAAATAGAGAATAAAAAATAAAGTCAAATGAAGCCACAACTTAGCGAACGATAGTGAAGCTAAGTTGTATGGCTGAATTTGACCCCCACACCAATTACGTATTAGCCTACGCTATTTATGTAATTGGTGTGGGGGTTTAATTCGCAGACGCTTCGCTATGATTTACGTCGCTATCGCTCCGTAAATCGTCTGCTCATTAAAGGAGGTGGTTGCGATAAAAAAGTTTATCCGTATAAACGACAAAATACGCGTACCGCAAGTGCGTCTTGTGGGGCCGGAGGGCAATCAATTGGGCGTGGTGTCTATACAGAATGCGCTGGAAATGGCCAATCAATACGAGTTGGATTTGGTAGAAGTTGCGCCCCAGGCGAATCCGCCCGTATGTCGAATCATCGATTTTAGTAAATTTAAGTATGACCAGGAAAAGAAGGAACGCGAAGCAAAAAAACACCAGAGACAGTCTCGCCTTAAAGAGATCCGGCTTAAGCCCAATATCGATGACCATGATTATCAGGTAAAGGTAAAACATGCAATCGGGTTTTTAGCGAAGAAAGATAAAGTCAAGGTAAGCCTATTTTTCCGGGGCAGGCAAATGGAACACCTGGATTTGGGCAGAAAGATTTTAGATAGATTTATTATAGACGTCCAGAATGACGGACAGGTAGAAAGGGGACCTGTTTTAGAGGGCAGAGTTATATCTTTCATGATTGCACCAAAATAAAAAGTGTGTAAGTGTGTAAGTTTATAAGTGTGTAAGTTAAAACTTAAACACTTTACACTTACAAACTTTACACTCCGAACGACGAAGGAGCGAAGGAGAATGCCAAAATTAAAAACCAGAAAAGGCGTAGCCAAAAGGCTGAGATTGACCAAGAAAGGAAAAATTAAGTATCCTACCTGCGGTAAAAGCCACCTTTTATCTGGCAAGACAAGCAAAAGAATCCGCCATCTCAGGCGGCCCAAGATTGTAGAAGGAAAAAAAGATATAAAATATATAAAGAGGATGTTACCGTATGGATAGTGTGTAAGTGTGTAAGTTTATAAGTGTGTAAGTGAAACTTAAACACTTTACACTTACAAACTTTACACTCCGAACGACGAAGGAGCGAGGTAATGGCTAAAATTAAACACAGTGTTGCAACAAGAAAAAGAAAGAAAAGATTATTAAAAAAGGCAAAGGGCTATTGGGGCGATAGAAGCAAACAATACCAGCAGGCACATCGAGCCCTGATGCATGCTTTGGTGTATGCCTATCGCGATAGGCGCGTGAAAAAGAGAGATTTTCGGCGACTCTGGATTACACGTATCAACGCCGCCTGTCGCGCCGCAGGCATTACCTACAGTAAATTAATTAACGGGCTTAAAAGAGCCAAGGTGGTTTTGGATCGGAAAGTCTTAGCAGACCTAGCGGTAAAGGATAGTCAGGCGTTTAAAAAATTAATTGAGATGGCAAGGAAATGAAATCAGAGTACAGAGAACAGAGTACAGAGAACAGATAAACTTTTCTGTAATCTGTGCTCTGTACTCTGTAATCTTCCGAGCGGAGGCGAGGGACGGATGTATGTGATAATCGTGGGTTGCGGGAGAGTGGGTTCAGAACTGGCCAAGCTTTTATCCGCCGAAGGCCATGATGTAGTTGTTATTGACAAGAACCCAGCCTCTTTCGATCGGCTGGGTGGCACATTCAATGGCTTGACCTTGGTGGGTAACGGGTTTTCTTTGAGTTTATTAAAACAGGCAGGCATTGAGAAGGCAGATGCCTTCTGTTGTGTGACTAATGGCGATAACACTAATTTAGTCTCTGCGCAGGCGGCGAAAAAAATCTTTAATGTTCCTAAGGTCATTGCCCGCGTGTACGACCCCGAGCGAGCACATATATATAAAGCATTAGGCCTGGATATTATCAGCGGGACAATTCTTTTTGCGGCTATGCTCAGAGATAAGATTATTGAGAGCCGCTTTTCCAGTTACTTAATTGAAACCAAGGAGCTGGGGGTTATTGAGATAGAAGTTAAAAATAATTTAGTGGGCAAAACCATTCAGGATATAAATATCCCCGGAGAATTTTTGGTGGTAGCCATAAGAAGGCTGCAGGACGTGATTATACCCGAGCCCTCAACCACCTTAAAAGCAAAAGATGTATTAATGGCGACGGTTAAAGTAGCCAGCCTTAAGAAAATAAAAGAGAAATTTAATATATAATGAAAGTTTACAGTGAACTGTAAACTCCCGAACAAAGTGAGGGAAAATGTATATTGTAATTGTGGGCGCAGGTAAGGTGGGATATTTTTTAGCCAAGAGGCTTTGCGTAAACAAGCACACCGTAAGTATTGTGGAGAAAGATAAGCAATTATGCGAAGAAACTGCCAAGGAATTAGAGGCATTGGTAATCAATGGCGATGGTTGCGACCCGCATATTTTGGAGGAAGCGGGAATTAGCCGTGCGGATGTGGTAGCAGCGGTTACCGGCGATGACGAAGATAACCTGATTATCTGCCAATTAGCCAAGGAGATATTTAAAGTCAAACGCGCGGTAGGCAGGGTCAATAATCCTGATAATGAGCACACCTTTTCTGAGTTGGGCGTGGATGTACCAGTTGACTCCACTAAGATTATTGCGAAAATTATCGAAGAAGAAGTCTCCTTTTCGGATTTTGTAAACTTAATGAGTTTTAAGCGCGGGAAACTCGCCATTGTACGCCTGGATTTACCCAGTGATTCGCCGGTAATAAACAAGCAGGTTCAGGATATACAATTACCGCCTGATTCAGTGTTAGTTTCTATTGTCAGGGGAGAAGAAGTGATTGTTCCTAAAGGCAATACTATGCTTAAATCCGGAGACGATATTATAGCCCTGACAGTCGTAGGCAATGAATCCCAGTTGTTAAATTTGCTGGTAGGCAAATTATAAGATGAGAATAAAGTCCTTCTTTAATGCTGCCTTAGGTATCACCACCGAGGTCTTATACGCCTTATGTATAATGCTGGTGGCATTTGTTATCTGTTTAGTATTATATTTTAAGTGAGGACATAAGTTATGGAGCTTTATACCAAAAATAATGTAAGCGACATAACTTATTTGTCCGAACTTATCCCCCCCTTCTTGCTTTCGCAAGAAAGCAGGGGGGATTAATTCGCAGACGCTTCGCTACAACTTACATTGCTGTTGCTTCCGTAAGTTGTCTGCTCATTAAATAGCCATATGATCCTAAAGCCCCGCCTGGAAGACATTAAAGCAATAGGTTATTATTTAGGTAAGATTATTTTGGGTTTGGGTCTTGCGATGCTCATACCTATAATTATCAGCTTAGCATTCGGCGAGCTAAATCCCGCATTAGATTTCCTGATTAGCATAGAGATAGCCCTGATATTCGGTTTAATCTTAGTCAAATTGTGTTTTAGCCCGCCCCGCGCGAGAGGAGCGGAGTTTACCGAAAAAGACTTGAACTGGATGCAAGGCATGATTGTGGTTAGCCTTTCTTGGCTTGCAGCAATGCTGTTAGGCGCAATACCTCTATATTTAAGCGGACACTGGAAGTCGTATCTGGATGCCTGCTTTGATGCTATGTCGGGTTTTGCAACCACAGGCTTAGTTTTGGTACAGGACCTGGACCACTTATCATTTACCCATAATCTCTGGCGGCATCTGATTATGTTTATCGGAGGCCAGGGCATTGTAATTGTTGCGCTTTCTTTTTTCGTGCGGGGAGCATCTGGCGCATTTAAGATGTATGTGGGCGAAGCCAGAGATGAAAAAGTTTTACCCAATGTCATCCATACCGCCCGCTTTATATGGCTGGTGAGCGTCGTCTATTTGATTTTAGGCACGTTTGCCTTAGGTACAGTAGGCGTCTTAAATGGCATGAAACCAATAAATGCCTTTTTCCACGGCGCCTGTGTTTTTATGGCTGCCTTTGACACAGGCGGATTTGCTCCACAGTCACAAAATATACTCTATTACCATAGCCTCCCCTTTGAGATAATTACGATTATTATTATGCTCCTGGGCGCTATAAATTTTAAAATGCACTATCATCTCTGGATGGGGAACCGCCGCGAGATATTCAGGAATATTGAGACAAAAACACTTTTTATTACGGTCGTGATTACTTTTTGTATAACTGCATTTGGTTTAACGCAGATAGGCAGTTACCCCAAGGCGATAGTGTTATTCCGCAAGGGTTTTTATCAACTTATCTCAGGCCACACCGGCACAGGTTATATGACGATATACGCCCGGCAATTCATTAATGAATGGAACCAGCTCGCCCTGGTCGGGGTAATCTGCGCTATGGGTTTGGGTGGCGCAGCATGTTCTACTACTGGAGCTATTAAGATGCTACGCATTGGCATTATCTTTAAGGCGCTAAAAGAGGATATAAAAAGAATAATCCTGCCAGAGAGGGCAATAGTGATTCAGAAGTTTCACCACATTAAAGAGATATTTGTAGAGGATAAGCAAGCCAGGTCAGCGCTCCTGATTACCTTGGCGTATTTAGTATTATATGGTTTAGGCGCAATTATAGGCATGCTCTTTGGTTACCCGTTTTTAGATTCTTTATTTGAATCCACCTCAGCCGCAGCTAATGTAGGTCTATCTTGCGGGATTACGGATGTGAATATGCCCGCGGCTTTAAAATTGACCTATATATTTCAGATGTGGGCAGGAAGATTAGAGTTTATGTCGGTGTTTACCCTGGTCGGATTCTTTATCGCGGCGATAAAAGGGAAGAAATGAAAAAAGTTTTCAGATTTTTATTTTTCCTACCTACTATCTACTACCTACTATCTACTATTTCTTATGCCCAGCCCATTTCCAGCGCTGAATTAATCAATAACGCTAAGCAATATGACGGCAAGACTGTGGTATATGAAGGCGAGGTTATCGGCGATATAATGGTGCGGGGCGATTATGCGTGGATAAATGTCAATGATGGCCAAAATGCAATTGGCATATGGATGAGTAAGAATTTAGTTAAAGATATTCTCTATATCGGTAGTTATAAATCCAAAGGAGACTGGGTGGAAATAACCGGTATTTTTCAGCGCGCCTGTTTGCAGCACGGAGGGGATCTGGATATACATGCTCAAGCCATACGCAAAGTAAGGCAGGGAAGACATGTCCTCGAAAGATTAAATATGGGCAAGAGGAACTTGGTATTTGTTTTATTAGGAGTATTGTGCCTGGTATGGATATTGAAACAATTAAAACTCAAATAGATCCTGAAATCCAGAATATAAATTCTTCGCAAGCTCTGGAGGAATTCCGGCTTAAATATTTGGGCAGGAAGGGCGTTGTTGCCCAGTTAACCAGCACAATCCCCGGCCTCCCCCAGCAAGAGCGCGCAGCATTTGGTCAAGAAGTCAACGCCTTAAAAAATAAGATACTTTCTCTCATTGATGAAAAACAAAAACTTATTACTACTGAGTCGATTTTACCCGCAGTTACACTATGCGATATCAGTATGCCGGGCATTGTGCAGGATTTAGGCCATCTGCACCCTATAACCAAAGTCGTAAATGAAATCTGCACTATATTTAACCGGATGGGATTTTCTGTGGTAGAGGGGCCGGAGATTGAGACAGAATACAATAATTTTACGGGTTTAAATATTCCTTTAGAGCATCCTTCAAGGGACGTGTTTGATACGTTCTATCTAAAATTAGGTGATAGGTCTTTGGTTTTAGGTCATAGGTCAAAAAAATTTACCCAAGACCCAAGACCTAACACCCAACACCTATTGTTGCGTAGCCACACCTCTCCGGTGCAGATTCGGGTAATGAAATCGCGTAAACCTCCGTTGGCCGTGGTTGTTCCGGGTCGCGTTTACCGGCCGGATGCTGTGGATGCCAGCCACTCTTTTATGTTTCATCAAATAGAAGGCTTTATGGTAGATGAAAATATACGTTTTTCGGATTTAAAGGGTGTGCTTGCGGTCTTTGCCAAAGCTGTTTTCGGGAAAGATATCAGCATGCGTTTCAGGCCGCATTTCTTTCCTTTTACTGAGCCATCTGCAGAAGTAGATATCTCCTGTATAATTTGTCAGGGTAAAGGTTGTTCAGTATGCGCAAAGAAGGGCTGGCTGGAGATCCTAGGGTCAGGCATGATTCATCCCAATGTGTTTAAACATGTAGGCTATGATTCCAAAAAATACACCGGTTTTGCCTTTGGCATGGGCATAGAAAGAATCGCCATGCTTAAATACGGCATTGATGATATCCGGTTATTTTTTGAGAATGACTTAAGGTTCTTGAAACAATTCTAAACCTGTTCCAAACCCGCATTGGAATAGGTTTCAATAAAAAAATATGAAAGTAACTTATAACTGGCTAAAAGATTTTGTAGATATCAGACTTTCGCCAAAGACGCTTGCTGATAAACTTACCATGGCGGGTCTTGAGGTAACTGCCTTGGAAGAAAAGGAGGATGATTTTATATTCGAGATGGAGGTTACTTCTAACCGTCCAGATTGGCTTTCCGTGATAGGTATTGCCAGAGAAGTAGCGGCTATCACGGGTAAGAAATTAAAATTCGATGCTCGATGCTCGATGCTCGATGCTCGAGAAGACAAGTATCGAGGATCAAGGACCGAGGATCGTAAATTCGAAATTAAAGTCGAAAATAAAAAGGACTGTCCTTTATATACCGCAAAGATCATAAAAGATGTTAAAGTCGGCCCTTCGCCAGAGTGGCTAAAGGCCAGATTAGAACTCTTGGGTTGCCGCAGCGTGAATAATATCGTAGATATCACCAACTACATTTTATTTGAACGGGGCGAACCTTTGCATGCCTTTGATTTAGATAAATTAAACGGAAAGGCCATAGTTGTGCGCCGGGCCAAACCCGGCGAAAAGATAACTACTATCGACGGTGAACAAAGAATGCTTGATCCGGATATTTTAGTTATTGCAGACGAAGAAAGGCCTGTGGCTGTAGCCGGTGTAATGGGCAGTAAAGATACAGAGGTTACGGAAGTAACCAAAAATATCCTTTTAGAAGCAGCGGCGTTTAATCCTATCATTGTGCGTCGAGGCAGGCGTAATCTCGGGATACAGAGTGAGTCTTCTTATAGGTTTGAAAGAAGTGTAAATTTAGAGATAGTAGATAATGCATCCTGGCGAGCAGCGGAATTAATTCAGGAATCGGCGGGTGGAAGCTGTGTTTTTGCGAAGAGCTCGGGTGCAATCAAGACAAAAAGAAAAAGCGTTAACTTAGGATTATCCGCAGCGAATAAAACCTTAGGCATAAATATCCCGGCGCCTAAGATAAAGAAAATTTTAAGCAGCCTGGAATTTAAAACAAAAATGGAGCCCATCCGGGCTAAGGCCCAGGATTCCTATGGGCGGAATACTCAAGCGGCCACAACTCATCCGCACTCCAAAGGATACGGTTTTAGGCCGCGGAGTATAAAAACAAAAAATCATTTTGCAGTTGAAATCCCGGCACATCGGCCTGATGTAACCTCAGGGATAGACTTAATTGAAGAAATAGCCAGGATATACGGCTATGAAAATGTACCGCAGACTCAACCGATGGTTGAGCCGCAAGTAAGCGTGGGTGAAACGAAAGACTCAGTTTCTTTAATAAAAAATATTCTTGTGGGTTTAGGGCTAAATGAAGTGATTACCTACAGCCTTATGGATAAGGATTTATTGAGAGACTTTGGGATTGACCAAGGCTCGCAGGTTATAGAGATTCTTAATCCTTTAAGTAAGGAACAGGAGATTTTAAGGCCAGGGCTTATACCCAGTCTCGCTGCCTGCGTTGCCTACAACCTTAATCAGAAACAGGATTACATAAATATCTTTGAAGTTGCCAAGGTATTCTCGCGCTCAATTGCCTCTACCCACGAAGAACTGAGGTTAGGTATTGCTCTTTGCGGAATAAAATCCTTGTTGCTCCAGCAGGGGCTCATAAAAGACCCTGTTGGGCTCTTACATTTAAAAGGAATATTAGAAGTTCTCTTTGCACGGTTGGGCGTAAGAGATTACGATTTTAATACCCAGGATAATGTTTCTGCAATAGCCGTATACGTAGCCAAAGAAAAAATCGGTTTGATGACGAAATTAGAGAAATCCGTCCTGGATAAATTGGATATAAAAAATAAAGACGTATTTGTGCTGGAACTCTCCCTCAATAGACTCCTCTTTTATATAAATCTCAATAAGAACTTTGTGCACCTGCCTATATATCCGGGCATATCCAGAGATATAAGCCTTATCCTCAAAGATGAGATCTCAGTAGGCGATATATTAAAAGCAATCAAAGGGGGAGGTAAGCCTTTGCTTAAGGAAGCCGCAGTTGTAGATTACTATAAAGGTAAGCAAATCCCCTCTGGTTTTAAGGGGTTAACTTTATCCTGTCTTTATCGTTCTGATGAACGCACATTAACCGAGGCGGAAATTAACCCGGTGCATTCTCTGATTTGTAATCTCCTGGCAAAGAGGTTCGGGGCCCAGATCAGATCTTGTCCTCCTACACTCTCAACCAAGCAAAACGATGGTAGGGCTTCGGAGGACTGCGCAAAATCGCTTTAGAGTTTCGCTGAAGGCGATTTTGCTTGATTTTTACAAAAGCATGTGTTATACTTTTTTTGCAAATAAAATTGGCTCTTTTAAAATATCCCTGCCGTGCGCGTTGGATGTGTGATAATTGGTGAACCAACACCAATATAGAGGGAGCTTAACTCTCTTGGTGCTAAGGCACTAAGGGGAGAGCACCCACTTGTAACGAAACCGGTTCACAACCGTCCTGTCCAACGGCACATGCGGGGATTTTTTATGGTACGGGAAAGTATAAAACACTTTCCCATACCACTGCGAAAATCGCCTAAAGTCATTGCCGAAGGCAATTTTCTTGTTTATGGACCTTTTCGAAGAAAAATCCATTAATAATAAAGACCTTCCCTTAGCTGTACGTATGCGGCCGCGTACTTTGGAAGAATTCGTCGGCCAGGAACATATTTTAGGCAAAGGAAAACTCCTGCGTCGGGCAATTGAGGCAGACCGGATTAGTTCATTGATATTATACGGCCCGCCAGGCACGGGTAAGACGTCGCTGGCCTGGTGTGTTGCCCACATTACCAAATCCCGCTATGTAGCCATAAATGCCACGACTTCCAATGTAGAGGAATTAAGGAAGGTTATTGCCCAGGCCAAGCATAAAAAGGCAAGCATGGGTGAGAAGACCATACTCTTTATTGATGAGATACACCGTTTTAATAAAGCCCAGCAGGATGTATTAATGCCTGACGTAGAAGAGGGCAATCCAGTTTTAATCGGCGCAACTGTGCACAATCCGTTTTTTTCTCTAGCCTCTCCGCTTTTATCGCGCTCCTTGGTAGTTGAACTAAAACCGCTTAAGGAAAATGAAATTTTAAGCATACTATCTTTCGCATTAAAGGACAAAATCCGGGGATTCGGAAATCTTAAGATAAAGTTTGATAAGAAGGCGCTGACGTTTTTAGCTAAGACCTGCGAGGGAGATGCGCGCCGGGCGCTCAATGCCCTGGAGGTAGGCGTATTAACCACGCCTAAATCCAAAGACGGTTTTATCAATTTTAATTTAGAGGTAGCTTCTGAATCCATCCAGAAAAAGCCCGTTATTTACGATAAAGACGAAGACGGCCATTATGATACCGCCTCGGCATTTATCAAGTCTATGCGCGGCTCAGACCCGGATAGCGCGTTATACTGGATGGCCAAGATGCTTTATGCAGGCGAGGATCCGCGTTTCATTGCGCGCAGGATCTGTATTGCCGCAGCAGAAGATGTGGGTAATGCTGATCCCCTGGCAATTGTCCTGGCGAATGCAGCATTACAAATCTCGGAATTTGTGGGTATGCCTGAGGCAAGGATTGCTTTGGCCCAGGCTGCTATATATGTTGCCTGTGCTCCCAAATCCAATGCCAGTTACCTGGCCATTGACAAGGCCCTGGCAGATATGGAAAGTCAAAAAATCCAGGAGGTACCCGACCATCTTAAAGATGCCTCTTACCCGGGTGCCGAGGTATTAGGGCATGGCAAGGATTATAAATATGCCCATAATTACGAGGGCCACTATGTAAAACAGAAATATACGAGGAAGGCCGTGCGATATTATGAGCCCACAGATATCGGCTACGAGCTAAAAATTAAGCAACGCCTGGAAAAACTGCGCGGTAATCAAAAGACAGATTAAATTCCGCCTACGCTCTTTCGAGCTTCGGCGGACCTCACCTATTTTTTCCTTGAGCCCACCTCTAAATTATGATAGAATTTAATGAGCACATAAGTTACGGAACGAAGTGACGTAACTTATAAGTGCGAATTAACCCCCACACCAATTAGGCTATAGCTTAGGCTAATTCTCTAATTGGTGTGGGGGTAAGTTCGTGCAGACAATTTATGTTCACTTCGTTCCATAAATTGTGCACTCACTTATGATTATTACTGAGCAGAAGCCCTTTCAGAAAATATTAGAGAGTTTAAAAGGATACACTAAAGTATTTTTGGTGGGTTGCGGCGAATGTGCTACTACCTGTAAGATAGGCGGGGAGGAAGAGCTGCTTAAGATGAAAGCCGAGTTACAAGCGCACGGCAAAACCGTCTTAGGTACGTGTATTCCCGGCGCACCCTGTGTTGCGGCCCAAATAAAAACAGAATTGGCTAAGAATATCAAGCTCTTACGCAAGACAGAGGCAATTTTAGTCTTAGCCTGCGGCTTAGGGGTGCAGTCTGTAAAAGATAATGACAGGTTGGGTTTAGTGGTCTTGCCTGGTTGTAATACATTATTCGGCGCAGTAATGGATGCACAGGGGAATTTCTTTGAAAAGTGTTCTCTGTGCGGTGAATGCGTATTGGATGTTACTGCAGGGATTTGCCCGATTACGCTTTGTCCCAAAGGGCTCTTAAACGGTCCTTGCGGCGGTATGGATAAAGGCAAATGCGAAGTGGATAAGGAAAAGGACTGTGCCTGGGTTTTAATCTACAAGGAATTAGAGAAGGGCAAAAAACTTGATGCACTGAAAAAAATTCAGGAACCCAAAGATTTTAAAAAGGCTACCAAGCCGCATAAGTTAATCATGACGAAATGAATCAGCAACCTTATTCTGAAAAAGTAATGGAGCATTTTATGCATCCCAGAAATGTTGGCGAAATTCCGGACGCCAGCGGCATTGGTAATGTGGGCAACGCGGTATGCGGGGATATCATGAGGATGTATATTAAGGTAGAAAATAATATTATTGTAGATGCTAAGTTTAAGACGTTTGGTTGCGCAGCCGCACTTGCAACGAGCTCTATGGTTACTGAGATGATCAAAGGTAAGACCGTTGATGAGGCCTTGAAGATTTCCAATAAAGCTGTGGCAGAGGCATTGGGAGGATTACCCCCTATAAAACTTCATTGTTCAGTTTTAGCAGAGCAGGCTTTAAGAGCCGCGCTTGCAGATTATTATAAGAAAATAGGTAAGGACCCCAGTGCATTTGAACCTAAGATGGATAAGCATGAACACATATGATTATTCCGGGGGATTGACAAAAAAGCAAATACGTAGTAAAATACTTTTGAGATTAAAAACACAGAAGGAGGAGGACCGAGATAGAAAAAGTAAGATAATAAAAGATAAACTTTTTAGAACTCCGGAATTTATTAAAGCAAAAATAGTGATGTTTTACATCTCGTTTGATGGCGAGGTTAACACGCAAGATATGATAAAAAAAGCATACAGATTAGGTAAGATAGTCGCAGTGCCGGTTTGCAAGAGGCAGAGAATAACCATAAGGCCTTGCGTATTACGAAATAAGGCAAGACTTAAAAAAGGCCCTTATGGTATATGCGAACCTGCGATTAAAAAATACATTAAGTTAGAGGATTTAGACCTTGTGATTGTGCCGGGAATTGCCTTTGATAAAAAAGGTAATCGTTTAGGACGCGGCAAGGGCTGCTACGATTATTTTTTAAAGAGAGTCACTCGCGATACTGCTTCTATCGGCCTGGCATTTGATTTTCAAATCTTACCTTCTCTACCCGCCACCACGACGGATGTAAGCGTCGACAGAGTTATTTCAAATTAAGCTATAATTTAGGTTCCGTAAGGTTATAGAATGTTACGGAAGGTTCCGTAAGGTTGCATAAACTGTAACTTTAATTAACCTTAACTAATGTTCCGTAACCTTCAGTAACTTCACCAAGACTGGAGGTTGATTAAGCAATGTTGAATATAATTATATTTATTGCTATTGCTATAATCTCCGTGTATCTGGGGTATATCTTAAGGAGATATGTAGCTGAAAAAAAGATTCAAGATGCCGAGACAAAAGCCAAACAGATTTTAGAGCAAGCCAAGAAGGAAGTGCAAGACAAGCGCCGAGAAGTAGAATTAGAGGCAAAGGATCTCCAATATCGGATGCGCCAGGATTTTGAACGGGAAACAAAAGATAGGCGCCAGGAGATATTGAATTCGGAGAAGAGGCTCATCCAGAAAGAAGAAAATATCGACCGCCGCCTCGGACTTTTAGAGAAAAAAGAAAAAGAGATCGAGCTAAGACAGGAGAACTTAAGAAAACAGGAAGAGTCTATCAGGCAGAAGGATACTCAATTACACCTGCTTATTGCTGAGGAAAAAGAAAGGTTGCAGAAAATCTCTTCTCTTTCGGCCGAAGAGGCAAAACAAATCTTACTGAATCGCCTCAATGAGGAATTGAATGCCGAGAAAGCAGTGTTTATTAAAAGGCAGGAGGAAGAATTGCGTAGCATCGTGGATAAGAAAGCCAGGGAGATTATCAGTCTTGCTATCCAAAGATGCGCTGCGGAACACGCGGTTGAATCCACAGTGAGCGTAGTGGCACTGCCCAATGACGATATGAAAGGCAGGATTATCGGAAGGGAAGGCAGGAATATCCGCGCCTTAGAAATGGCTACAGGGGTGGATGTGATTATCGACGATACCCCCGAAGCAGTAACTTTATCTGCCTTTGATACTGTGCGCCGGGAAATAGCCCGTTTAAGCTTAGAGAAACTTATTAGTGACGGCAGGATTCACCCCGGCAGAATCGAAGAAATAGTCGAGAAGACCAAAAAGGAGATGGATGAGAAGATACGCGAGGAAGGAGAGCGCGCTGCATTTGATATGGGAGTGGATAACTTGCACCCGGAAATAATAAAACTCATCGGCCGCCTTAAATACCGCACCAGTTTCGGCCAGAATGCCCTGCAGCATTCTAAGGAAGTGGCTTTTCTGTTAGGCGTGATGGCCTCAGAGGTGGGTTTAGATTTTAAGTTAGCCCGGCGGATCGGACTGTTACACGACATCGGCAAAGCAATTGATCATCAAATTGAAGGCACGCATGCCAAAATAGGCGCGGGGCTGGCTAAGAAATATAATGAGTCTGCCGAAGTTATAGCTGCGATTGAGGCGCACCACGAAGAGGCAGAGCCCAAGAGTTTCTATGCAGTTTTAGCTGTGGCAGCGGATGCGATAAGCGCTGCCCGGCCAGGCGCACGACGTGAGACATTAGAGACTTACATTAAAAGATTAGAGAAGTTAGAGTCCATTGCTAATCTTTTTAAGGGCGTCGAAAAATCTTTTGCCATACAGGCAGGCCGTGAAATACGCGTAATTGTACAACCTGAGAAGATCTCAGATGGCGATGCGGTTAATCTTGCGCGGGATATCCGTAAGAAAATAGAAGAGGGAATGGAGTACCCCGGCCAAATTAAGGTAAATGTGATTAGAGAAACGCGGGCGATTGAATACGCTAAGTAGCGTTGCCAGTAGGGACTGTCCCCGCCATGTTTTAGGGTCAGTCCCCTTCGGGGACAGACCCTTCTGTACTAAGGGGACTGTCCCACTACAAGATATGCATTGATTGGGAAATGTGGGGAAAAAATGAATATTCTGTTTATCGGAGACATAGTCGGCAGCCCAGGCAGGGAAGCGGTAAGAGAACTCCTGCCCAAATTACAAAAAGAATATAAACTCGATTTTGTGATTGCCAATGCCGAGAACGCTGCTGGAGGTTCAGGCATTACACCTAAAGTCGCACAGGAATTATTTGAGGGAGGTGTGAATGTGCTTACCTCTGGAGACCATATTTGGAAGAAGCGGGAAATCTTTGAGATTATTGATAGGGAGGAAAGAATTTTAAGGCCGTTGAACTTTCCTGCCGGTGTACCTGGCCGAGGCGCTTGTTTATTTAAGGCAAAGAGCGGTTCCAAGATTGGTGTAGTGAATGTTAACGGCAGAGTTTTTATGGAAGCATTAGAGTGCCCTTTTAAAACCACCCGGGAGGCAATAGAGGAATTATCTAAAGAGACAAAGATAATCATTGTAGATATCCATGCTGAAGCAACTTCAGAGAAGGTGGCCTTGGGTTGGTATTTGGATGGTAAGGCATCCAGTGTTTTGGGCACCCACACGCACATACAAACTGCGGATGAGAGAATTTTGCCCGGAGGCTGTGCCTATATTACGGATGTAGGCATGACCGGGCCATTGGATTCAGTTATTGGCAGAAGAATAGAGGATGTTTTAGAGCGATTTGTTACAGGTGTTCCTGTAAGATTTGAGGTCGCCCAAGAGAATATTCAATTGCAAGGCGCAGTTTTGGATATAGATGAGCAGACCGGAAAAGCAAGGTCTATTGTCAGGATACAGAAGAAACTAAAATGAGATTCTTAAGAGTAATTTTATTGCTGATATTTTTCATTACGAGTTACGAGTTACGAGTTACGAGTTACGAGTCATTTGCCCAGCAAACCGACGATCTCGAATTTAGTTTAGACCTTAATTCTCCCACCATTGCTTTACCTAAGATATTCAAACCCGGTATTGATTTAAGCGGTCGGGGATTTCATCATCAGGTTTACTGGCCGCAAGGACTGGCAGCGCCCGAGGTTTTAGATACCTGGGGAAAGGACATCGGATTCAACGGCGTCTATCGCCTCCAGTATAATCTTTGGGAGATCAATCAACTCGCCAAAGACAAAGATGCGCAGGATAAATTATTAAATAATTATGAGAATGTTATTAAGAAAATAACCGAGGCAGGCGGCATAGTTATTTTGGATATATTTAGTACGCCTGCCGGCCTCGGGCAGGCTTTAGATAAAAAGAGTCCGCCGTGGGATTTTGGGGCATTCAAAGAATTAATCAAGAACTACATCAGGAATTTAAGTTGTAATAAAAGATATAATATATGGTATGAAGTCTGGAGTGCGCCTGATCTTGATGACTTCTTTTTAGGGAGAAAACAAGAATACCTGAATCTGTATCGGGCAGTTGCCGAGGCTGCCAAGGAACTAAGCCAAGAATTTAAAATATATATACCCGTAGGCGGGCCGGCAACGAGTTGGTGGTTCCAGAACTTCGATGCCAATCCCGTCATTACGGCTGAAAGAAGCCTTATCTATGAGTTAATTAAATTCTGCTACCGGTATCATCTTCCCCTGGATTTTATCAGCTGGCATGCCTACTCTACTGACCCTAAAACAGAGAAAGAAAACACCATCTATAAAAACAATGCTATAGCTCTTATACGGGATTGGCTTTCTTATTTTGATTTTGACAGGAATGTTCCTTTGATTATAGATGAATGGAACTATGATACTAATGCCAATGTCTTGCCGGAGAGAAAAGAAAAATCTTACATCTCGGCCAGTTACATACCCAGCCGCATAAAGCAAATGTACGAAGCAGGCATTAATTATCAACTCTATTTCTGTCTGGAGGATTTCCAGAACAATAAAGAGGGCATAGTAAGGAATGTGGGCATCTTTGGTTTTGATTCAGAGGCCTCCGAATACAAGGGCGCACCGAAGTCTGTATACAATGTCTTTAGGATGCTCTCTAATTTAGGGAATAATATGTTCAGTGCTTCTTTAAAACCTAATGATGAATTTGTGGATGTGATTGCCACAGAAACACAAGACCGTATTGCCTTCCTCATTTATAATTATATCGACCCCGAGATAGCCAGGGATTATTTATCCCGTAACATTGCCAGTCTCAATGGAGCGGAACGTAAAGCCCTCCTTAATATTATCACCTCCAGCAGGCTGGAAAAGATCCTGTCTCATAGTATAGAAATTTCCAAAATACGCGCGAGCAAGAGACTAAAGACACTATTAACGAGGGCAAAGGAATTAAACGATAGGGCCGAAAAATTTAAGTCCGGTACGCGTAACATAAATATGAGCATTAAAAATATACAAGGAAATTATTTATATCAAAGATACATTATAGATTCATCCTGCAGCATAAACTGTGCTTTTACTCCGTTTGAAGAGAAAGAATTAAACTTACCTGACCGTTATCAAGAAACATTAACCCTGAATCCTTATTCGGTTAATATGATTATTTTAACCAAGAAACAACCTGCCGAACCCGAAAGTACTGTTGGGGTCGAGCCTGAGCAGCCAGCAGCTGGAAATATAGAAAAGGTAAATAACGCCGCTAACCCTAAAGAAAAAACTCCGTAAGAATGGAGCCCACCCGGTAAAGCATGGGGTCCCTAAGGGCGGAATACTCAAGCGGCCACAATTCATCCGCACCCTTTAGGGCGCAGTTTTAGGCCGCGGAGTATAAAAATATGTCTAAATCTACAACAGATCTTTTTGCATCACAAACCAGCCATAAGAAAGACAGGCATGTTTATACTGTCTCTGAGATTACCCAGGACATCAAAATAATCCTGGAGAATACTTTTGGTGAGGTTTGTATAGAAGGAGAAGTCTCAAATTTTAAGGCCTATCCCTCAGGTCACTTTTATTTTACGCTAAAGGATGAAGGTGCGGTGCTGGCAGCGGCAATGTTTAAGAACGCAAATAAGGACGTTAAATTTAAAATCGAAGACGGCCTCAAGGTAATATGTTTCGGCAGAATAGAAGTTTATGCCCCGCGCGGACAATACCAGTTAGTTGTAGAAAAAATTGAACCCAAGGGAATAGGCAGTCTGCAGTTAGCCCTCGAACAGTTAAAGCAGAGATTGGAAAAAGAGGGCTTGTTCCAAGGCGCGCACAAAAGACCTATACCGTATCTGCCTGCAAAAATCGGCGTGGTTACTTCTTTATCAGGCGCAGCTGTAAAGGATATCTTAAAAGTTTTAGACAGGAGGTTCAAGGATATCCACATCATTATTAATCCCGTGCGCGTACAGGGAGAGGGCGCAAAAGAAGAAATTGCGCAAGCCATAAAAGATTTTAATCGCCTAAATGAAGACTTGCCTGGTGACGGGCGCATTGAGGTTATGATTGTTGGCCGCGGCGGTGGCAGCATAGAAGACCTCTGGGCATTTAATGAAGAGATAGTGGCGAGGGCAATATATAATTCTAAAATACCGATAATTTCCGCTGTAGGGCATGAGCGGGACTGGACAATTGCGGACTTAGTAGCCGATGTGCGCGCAGCCACACCTTCAGTGGCTGCAGAATTAGTAATCCCCAAGAAAGAGGATTTAAAAGAAAAGGTAAATGACTTATCAGATGACCTGAAAAGAGCTTTTTTAGATATCTCTTTAAATTTCCAGGAAACAATGGATACATTTGCGCATCGTCTGGCGCTTGGCATGCAAAACTTATTTAAGTTAAATGTAAACGAACTTGACTCCGCCCAGAAAAAACTAGCATTATTGAATCCGTCGGTCTTAATACAGCAGCACAGGGCAAAAATTGCGGATTTAGCCAGGCAGATCCTTATCCACTTTCAGCATTTCATAAAATTAAGACAGGCAGAATTTAACGTTGCGATTGAAAAATTATCCAGTCTCAGTCCCTTAAATATTCTAGCGCGCGGCTACAGTATTACTTTTAAAATGCCAAAGGCTGAGATTCTTAAAGATACAGAATTTATTAAAGCCGGGGATACTATAAAAACCAGGTTACATAAAGGAGAAATCCTAAGCCAGGTAACGGAGGTAAATAAAAAATTATAAAACCTATTCCAAACCCGCATTGGAATGTGGTTGGAATGTAAAATGAAGTGGGGGGTAAAATGGCAGAAATAAAATTCGAGGAGGCATTAAAGAAACTGGAGAAAATCGTAGAGGATTTAGAAAGAGGGGATTTGTCTTTGGATGAGGCATTGAAGAAATATCAGGAAGGCATTGAGCTGTCCCGGCTCTGTTCACAAAGGCTGGAGAATGCCAAGAAAAAAATAGATGTTTTGGTAAAAACCAAAAAAGGCGAATTTGAATTAAAGCCGCTTGATGAGACCAAGATAGAAGAATAATGTTATTGGATAAAATAAGCTCTCCGCAAGATTTAAAAAAACTTAATTTAGAACAACTGCCCCAGCTAGCAGGGGAAATACGCCAGAGAATTATTGAAGTAGTCTCTTGTACGGGCGGACACCTTGCTTCAAGTTTAGGTGCGGTAGAATTGGCGATTGCCCTGCATTACTGCCTGGATACGCCGAGAGATAAGATAATCTGGGACGTAGGGCACCAGTCTTACGCCCATAAGATTTTAACCGGCAGGAACAAGGACTTTGCATCTTTGCGTCAATATCAAGGTATAAGCGGGTTTCCTGCAAAAGACGAGTCACCTTTCGATACATTTACCACTGGGCACAGTTCAACTGCCGTGTCATTGGCCTTAGGCCTTGCCTGCGCCAGAGACCATTTGGCTGGCGAAAAATATTTTAGAGCGGTAGCAGTAATCGGCGATGGCTCTTTAAGCGGCGGATTATGTTTTGAAGGATTAAACAACGCCGGGCACCTGAATAAGGATATATTGGTTGTCTTAAATACCAATGAGTTAAGCATTGCTCCTAATGTGGGTGCTTTAAGTACATATTTGAATAAACTTATATCCTTACCTATATATAACCGTTTTAGGACTTCTCTGGAATACTTTGTGAAATCCCGCCTGCCCAAAGGCGGCCGTCTCATAAAAATTGCCAATAAATTTGAAGAAGGCCTGAAAGGATTGTTCATTCCCGGTATATTCTTTGAGGAATTGGGATTCCGTTATTTTGGGCCTTTAGATGGGCATAATATACACAGTTTAATCCCGACGCTGAAAAATATACTTGATATTAAAGGCCCGGTACTGCTTCATGTAATTACCAAGAAGGGTAAGGGCTATCTTCCCGCAGAAAAAGAACCCGTAAGATTTCATAGCGTCGGCCCATTTGAGATTAGTACCGGTAGTCCTAAGGTTGGAGGCGCAAGGCCCAAAACTTACACCGAAGTTTTCAGTAATAAACTGGTAGAATTGGCGAAAAAGAATGCCCGTATTGTGGCGATAACCGCAGCCATGCCTGAAGGGACAGGCCTGGATAAATTCCGGGATTTATATCCCGAAAGATTTTTTGATGTAGGCATTGCCGAAGAACATGCAATCTGTTTTGCCGCTGGTTTAGCCAGAGAAAGGCTTAAGCCGGTAGTAGCTGTATATTCCACGTTTTTACAACGGGCTTACGATCAGATTATCGAGTGTGCATCCTTACAGAACCTCGGTATTGTTTTGGCTATCGACCGGGCCGGCATCGTCGGAGAAGACGGCGCAACCCATCAAGGTATCTTGGATATCTCTTTTTTAAGGAATATACCGAATTTAGTGCTTATGGCGCCTAAAGACGGGTCCGAATTAGAGGCTATGTTGGAGTTTGCTATCGCATTAGACGTACCAGTGGCTTTAAGATATCCTAGAGCCGTTGTCCCGCAATCAGGTTATCCTGCCAAGCCCTTAGAAATTGGTAAGGCCGAGGTTTTAAAGGAAGGCAAAGATTTTGTTCTCATTGCCTTGGGCAGTATGGTGCAAGCTTCTCTTGAAGCAATGGAGTTATTAGAGAAAGAAGGCTTAAGAGGTACTTTAGTGAATGCGCGCTTTATCAAGCCATTAGATATCGATTTATTTAAGGCAATCACTTCGCAAGCAAGATTTATTTTCAGCGCAGAAGAAGGTATTATAGAAGGTGGATTTGGCAGTGCTGTTACTGAAGCAATAGACAAGCCAGGGGGCAGTGGTTTGCCTTCCGATAGGCAAAGCCATAGGCCGGTGATAAAAATTGGCCTGCCGCCTGAATTTATACCCCACGGCTCAAGAGATATCTTGTTAGAGAAGTACGAATTAAATGCTCGAGGAATAGCCAGAAGGATTATAGAAGAAATAAGAGGCAAGAAAGATATTTGAGTGTGTAAGTTTTTAAGTGTGTAAGTGTGTAAGCGTGTAAGAGGAAAACTTAAACACTTTACACTTACAAACTTTACACTCCGAGCGAAGCGAGGGTTATGGCCAAGATAATTATTGATAGAGAAAGATGTAAAGGTTGTTTATTGTGTGTTAGTTTTTGTCCCAAGGGATTAATTAGCGTAGATAAAGACTTGAACCGGCGTGGCGTAAAACCCGTAAAATTTTCCCGCCGGGCAAACTTAAATAAGGGCGGGATCCCACCTTCCGCCACAGCGGAATCCCGCCAGAGGCGGGAAAAGGCGGGAACTGAAACGCCTGAATGTCCTCTTTCGCCAAGGCTTCGGAGGACTATCCCCCGAAGCTTCAGCGAAGGGGGATGTCTGGGTTGCGCCATGTGTGCTATTATATGTCCGGATTGTTGTATAGAAGTGTATAAATAATAGGTATTAGGTGCTAGGTTATAGGTGTTAGGTAAAAACCTAAAACCCAAGACCTAAGACCAAAAACCAAAATGTCTAAAAAAGTCTTAATGACTGGTAACGAAGCAATAGCCGAAGGCGCTATACAGGCTGGTTGTCGTTTCTATGCCGGCTATCCGATTACACCCCAGAATGAATTGCCCGCATATATGGCAAAGCGTATGCCTGAGGTGGAAGGAGTTTTTATTCAGGCAGAATCCGAGTTAGCAGCGATAAATATGGTATTCGGTGCCTCAGCAGCAGGGGCAAGGGCAATGACATCTTCATCGAGCCCGGGCATAAGCCTGAAGCAGGAAGGTATCTCATACATTGCGGGTGCGGAATTACCGGCAGTAATCGTTAATGTGATGCGCGGAGGTCCCGGCTTAGGTAATATTTGGCCTGCGCAATCTGATTATTTTCAGGCTACGCGTAGCGGCGGACACGGCGATTACCATTCTATAGTCCTTGCACCATCTTGTGTTCAAGAAGCATACGAGCTTATGTTTCTTGCCTTTGATTTGGCAGATAAATATCGCAACCCGGCGATTATTTTAGGCGATGGCATGCTGGGCCAGATGATGGAGCCCATTTTCGTTCCTCGTTCCTCGTTCCTCGTTCCTCGTGAAGAGAATAAGCGAACCACGAACCACGAACCACGAACCACGAAAAAATGGGCATTGACAGGTTGTAAAGGCAGGAGGCCCAATATCATAAAATCTTTTTATATGGTAGAAGGTGACCTGGAAAAGTTTAATCTTACTTTACAGAAAAAATATAAGACTATTCAACAGAAAGAAGAGCGTTACGGAAGTCTATTTTTAGATGACGCCAGAATTATTCTGGTTGCCTATGGGTCAATGGCGCGCATGGCAAAGAGTGCGCTAAATCAATTGAGGAAAAAAGGCAAGAAGGTTGGACTGATTCGTCCCATCACGCTTTGGCCTTTTCCTAGAAAGGCTTTTACCTACAACCTATCACCTAAAACCTGTTACCTAGTAATAGAGATGTCTTACGGACAGATGTTAGAAGACGTAAAATTAACAGTCAATGGAAAGGCAAGGGTAGAGTTTTTAGGCCGGTCCGGAGGCGGAATTCCTACGGAAGAAGAAATTATAAAAAAAGTTATAAGTTATAGGTTATAAGTTACAAGTTAAAAGATTGAACTCATAACCCATAACTAATAACTCATAACTTAAATGGAAAAAATATTCAGTCATCCCAAATCTCTACGCAACGTATCCACGCATTATTGTGCCGGGTGCGGGCATGGAATAGTGCATAGGCTTATTGCTGAAATAGTGGATGAGTTAAACATCCGAGAGCGCGTTATCGGTGTGGCGCCGGTGGGCTGCGCAGTCATTGCCTATGATTACTGGGATTTTGATTGTTCTGAGAGCGCACATGGCAGGGCTTTGGCAGTAGCTACGGGGATAAAAAGGGTAAGACCGGAGAATATCGTATTTACTTATCAGGGAGATGGAGACCTGGCAGCTATTGGCACAAATGAAACAATACATACTGCTAATCGAGGTGAAAATATAACGGCGATATTCATCAACAACGCAGTTTATGGCATGACCGGCGGACAGATGGCGCCCACTACATTACTGGGCCAGAAAACAGCCACTACGCCTCTCGGACGAGAAATTAAATTTCACGGCTATCCCCTAAAGATTTCAGAGATGTTGGCGTTACTGCCTGCAGTAAAATATATTGAACGGGTATCACTGCATTCACCTCAGGAGATTATTAAGACAAAACAGGCGATAAAGCTTGCCTTTCAAAATCAAATTGATAATATTGGTTTCTCATTGGTTGAGGTTTTATCTCCTTGTCCAACCTATTGGGATATGCCGCCCAAAAAAGCACTGGATTGGATAAAGGAGGTAATGACTAAGGAGTTTCCATTGGGTAAGATTAAATAGGCAGTTTAATGGTTGAGAAAATTATAATAGCAGGTGCCGGCGGTCAGGGCATTATGCTTCTGGGCAAGGTTCTGGCAGAGGCAGCAATGCGAGAAGATAAATATGTAACCTGGCTACCTTCGTACGGAGCAGAGGTGCGCGGCGGAACCGCCCACTGCATGGTGGTTATCTCTGATGCAGAAATAGGCTCTCCTTATATTGAGCAGGCAGATGCCTTAATTATTATGAACGGCCCTTCACTAAAAAAGTTTAAAGACAGGATTAAAAATAAAGGCCTCTTAATTGTCAACAGTTCTTTGGCCAGCAATTTTGAAGATATAGATAAACCCCGCCCCTGCACGCAGAAGCGGGGTAAAAGGATACATATTCTAAAATACCCCTTTACTGATTTAGCGGTCGAGCTTGGTAACATTAAGATAGCGAATATGATAGCCTTAGGATGTTTTATCAATCAGAAAAACATCGTGGATTCAAAGAGCGTTTCCAGTGTTATCCAGGCGATGGCACCGGAAGATAAAAAGAACCTTATTGAAATTAACCAAAAGGCATTATTAGAGGGGATGAAATTAAAATGATGAGAGTTCGCTTTGCACCATCTCCGACGGGAAATCTCCATATCGGCGGCGGCCGCACTGCCCTCTTTAACTGGCTTTATGCCCAGTCTAAGAACGGCCAATTTATTTTAAGGATTGAGGATACAGATTTAAGCCGTTCCAAGAAGGAATATATCGATGAAATATTGAACAGTTTAAAATGGCTGGGTTTCGAATGGGATGAAATTTACTACCAGAGCCAGAGGTTTGATATATATAAGGAGTACGCGCAAAAAGTGTTAAAAGAAGGCAAGGCATACATTGAAAAATCCGAAACCGGCAAAGAGGCGATAATCTTTAAAGTTATACCACAAAAGATAAAAATCATTGATTTGATACATGGGGAAATAGAATTTGATACCTCGGTGATAAAGGATCAGGTTTTGATTAAATCCGACGGGACTCCTACCTACAATTTTGCCTGTGTAGTGGATGATGCCCTGACGAAGATCACCCATATTATCAGAGGAGACGACCATATTTCCAATACCCCCAAACAAATTCTTTTATATCAGGCATTAGGTTTTCCTCTGCCGGAATTTGCGCACCTGCCTTTAATATTAGGCAAGGAAGGCGGCAGGCTCTCTAAGAGAACGGGCGCCACAAGCATTTCCGATTATCGTAAAATGGGCTATTTATCGCCTGCGTTAGTTAATTATCTTTTACTTCTGGGCTGGGCACCGGGCGGCAATCGCGAAATTATCGATACTCAAGAAGCAATCAAGTTATTTGATATCAAAAATGTCAATAAAACTGCAGCTATGTTTGATTTGGATAAACTCAAGTGGATAAATAACCAGTATCTTAAGAGCGAAGATCCCCAAAGTCTAACAGACGCGGTAATTCCCATGCTGATTGAGAAGAAATACATAGATAAAGATAATTTTAATAGAGACTATGTCCTTTCCCTGATAAAATTATTTCAGCCCCGGCTTACGGTCTTAAATGATTTTGTGGACTGGGCAGACTTTTTCTTTCTGAAAAATATTACCATTGACCCGCAAGCAGAACGAAAGTTCCTGAGCCAGGATTTATCCAGAGAGTTTAAACTTTTCATAGATAGGTTGGATAAGTTGGATAAGTTTGATATTGCGGCAATTGAAGCGAGTTTCCGGGAGCTGGTAGCCGAGCTTAATATCCAGGCCAAGGCGCTCATCCATCCCATAAGGGTGGCCCTTACCGGAAAGACTATAGGCCCGGGATTATTCGAGGTTATATACTATTTAGGTAAAGAGCGCACAAAGGAAAGATTGATGAAGTGGGTAAAAGGAAGGGGTGACCGATGATAAAGAAAGGTGGTATGTTTTTTGTATTATCTGTTTTTCTTATTTTAATCTGCGGATGCGAGACGGCTAAGGGGGCGCTTAAGGGAGGAGTTGAGGGAGCAAAGAAAGATTGGGAGACCACCAAAGATGTAGGAACGGCAACTGTCAAAGGCGTAGGGATGGCCGTCAAAGGTGCAGGAACGGCAACTGTCAAAGGCGTAGGGATGGCCGTCAAAGGTGCAGGAACGGCGCTAATGGGAGCTGACGAGTGGATACGGAAGAATCTCTGGTAAAAATATACCTTGCCCTGTCGTCTAATTAAATGAGCACATAACTTATGGAGCCTTTGCTTAGGCGGCAAGCGACATAAGTTATACGTGCGAATTTAATCCTCCGTAGCCCGTCAGAACTCTTGCTTCAAATTCCAAGGGCGAAGGAGGATAGGAAATAGATTATTGCCCTGTCGTCTAATTGGTAGGATACTACTTCGCATGGCAAAATGTAATCTTTGTAATCAAGAGTTAGGAAGAATTACTGAAACGCATTTGTGGCATAAACACAAAATTCATTTTCCTAAATTTATAAGACGCTTCCCGAATGCGAATATAGGACCTATGCCTTGGAATAAGGGTGATACGAAGGAGAATAATTTAAGCCTATTAAGATTATCTAATACGCTGAAGATAAGGAAAGAATGGAATTTTAGTAAATGGCAAAGAGAAAGAAGGCGAAAAGGGGCAATTCGATATAAAGAATTAATAAAAGATAAGAAGCTTGCAGAGTTGATAGGAATAATTTTGGGAGACGGTAATTTATACAAACATTCGCGGACAGAAAATTTAAGAGTAATTTGTAATTCAAAAGATATTGCTTATATCCAGCACATCGTCGGCTTAATAACGGAAATCTTCCACAAAACCCCTTCAGTAATTAAGCGCAAGAATGAAAATGCGACAGTTATATGCTTATATCAATGTAAGATTAGCAAAAGATTGAGGTTGCCCTGCGGTAATAAAATCAAGAATAACGTTAGAGTACCTTATTGGATTTTCTTAAATAAGGATTATATGCGCAAATGCTTGAAGGGATTGTTTGAAACGGATGGTTGTTTTCACGAAGACATAAAGAACTATACTCGATGTATAGAATTTAAAAATAATTGTGCGAGGTTAAGAAAAGACACTCATAATATCTTATTAAAGCTCGGTTTTAATCCTCAGCTCGGCATTAATTATGTTCGCTTAGCCAGAAGAAACGAAGTTTACAGGCTTAAGGAACTAATAGATTTCCGAAACTATAATTAAATTGCCCTCTCGGCTAACGGTAGGCCTCCAGGCTCTGGACCTGGCTGTTGTGGTTCGAATCCACAGGGGGCAGTTACGATGTTTAAAAATTACCGTTAAATAATTTAAGGATTAATTATGTTATTCTCGCAAAGAATAGGTATAAAGCCCGTCAAAGCAGTAATACAGGTAGATTCTATGGATGATGATTTACGAAATGGGCTATGGAATTGTTTAACTATAGACTATTGGAACAGCACTAATGATAGGGATTACAATTATAATAACATTATGGTAAATTTAATTCATATCTTATGGCTTAATTATTTTAAGCAACCCTTAGATGTATTGTCCCCCAGATGGATAGCTATTCTTTTGACAATAAGGGAGTATTTCTTTAAAGCGAGTTGGAACGAAGTCTATGATTTTATAGAATTTGTTGCCAATAATTATGATGATAATAGTTATGACGATAATGCAAATAAACAATTTATTTCTCATTGTAATGTGGTTCTTGAACGAGAGGTTTCCGCATATAGATTTGTTGGAAAGCAAATAACTCGGATAACATCGGAAGAAGAAATAAATGCAATAGAGGGGGCTTTGGCTAAGTCAACCCCTTTAAAACCAGTATATACTCACCTTAAGACAGCATTAGGTTTACTATCAGATAGAAAGTCTCCTGATTACAGAAATTCTATTAAAGAGTCTATAAGTGCAGTTGAAGCAATGAGCAGATTAGTAACAGGTAACCCCAAAGCTACGCTCGGAGAAGCAATTAAAAGAATAAAAGAAAAGGTAGAATTGCACCCGGCTTTAGAAAAAGCGTTTGATTCTCTGTATGGATATACAAGCGATAAAGATGGAGTTAGGCATTCGTTGATGAAAGATTCTAACTTGAAGTTTGTAGACGCAAAGTATATGTTAGTTACTTGTTCAGCGTTTATAAATTATCTTATAGAGAAGGCAGAAGAAGCGAATATAAAGTTATCTTGATTAAGAGAGGTATTAGCCTCTTGAGAGTAAATCCAGTTGCGAAACTCGTCCACGAAGGGCAGTTAGTTTGAAGATTATAGTGACTGACGCGCGGGTGGTGGAATGGTAGACACGCATGTTCGAGGGGCATGTGGCTGTTGAAGCCGTAGGAGTTCAAGTCTCCTCCCGCGCACTATAAATAATAATCCCGCCGCAAGCACGCGTTTAAAGATATATATTTGTGCTTATGGCGGGATTATTATTAGCTGTGTGTTTTATTTACGTTTATCTTTTATGTAATTACTTCTCTCCAGGCTCTTGGCGTAGCCTTTTAATTCTGCGCCGATCTCGCCTATCTGGGCAACGTGCTCTATTTTTCTGAATTCATTTGTGACCACGCCGATAGATACCGATAATAACGGTATTTTTTGTTCTTTGCCTTGGCGGTCAAGACCGATAATATAGCCATTCTTCCTATCCGTTTCATTGTAAAAGGAAGGGGCTGTTTTTTCAAAATCAGCGATTATTTTTCTGCAGAGGTTATCTACAACATCGGGTGTGGTGACAATAACAAAATCATCTCCGCCGATATGCCCAATGAAATCGTTTGGATTTCCTGCCTCTTGCGTTGACTGGATTAATATACGGGCGGTTTCACGGATTACTTCATCACCGTGTTCAAATCCATATTTATCGTTATAAGATTTAAATTTGTCGATATCTATATAACAGACAGCAAATAAAGTATTGCTTTCAAGACGAGACGAAAGTTCATTTAGAATTGAAACATTTCCCGGCAGCCGCGTCAACGGATTCGCTTCCAAGTCTCTGGCTGTGCGCCTTAAAATCATCCGGATACGCGCCAACAACTCTTTAGGCTCAAAAGGCTTTACTATATAATCGTCTGCACCCGCATCGATACCGCCAACCTTATCGTTCACCTCGCCTTTACCCGTTACCATGATTATGGGCAGGTGCCGCAAGAGTATATCTTTTTTTACTTCCTTACATACCTGTCGGCCGTTCATCTTGGGAATAGCGTAATCGAGCAACACCAAATCCAAGGGTTCGGATTTGATAATCCGTATTGCCTCTTCGCCGTCCATTGCCTTGAGAATTTCATAATTTTCTTCTGAAAGGCTTATCTGGAGGACATCCAATATATCCGGGTCGTCATCAACAATCAATATTCTTAATGCCATAGTAGTTTTTCTCCTTTAATTTGCTGTTGGCAGAAGGAAACTAAAGGTTGAACCAGCACCGAGCTTACTCTCAACCCAAATCGCTCCCTTGTGAACCTCAACAATGTTTTTTACTAAACTTAAACCCAGACCCGTTCCTTTTATCTTCTCATTTATGGAATTATCTACACGGTAGAATTCTTCGAAAATTATTTCTTTTTCCTCTGGGGGTATGCCAATGCCTGTATCAGAGATATTTACTTGAATAAAATTCTTAGCAGATTTTGTATTTAGACTGATTTTTCCGTTTTGGGGTGTAAACTTAATGGCATTGCTAATGAGGTTTACAAAAACCCGTTGAATTTGAGCTCTGTCTACATTAACCTTAACCTCAGAGGGGATATCAAGGGATATGAGCAAATCCTTTTCTTTAATTTGTCCGGATAGAAGGTCCAATGCAGCCTGTGCAATCTCTTTTAAACTACAGGGTTCGGTCTTCATAAAAACTCGACCGGATTCTAATCGGCTGATATCCAGAAGGTCATTAATCATATGAACCAATTCATCGCTATGCTGATTGATTTTCTCTAAGCGTTGTTTGATTGCCTCAGGTATTTCTCCAAGGCTCTTGCTTAAAAGAATGGATGCATAACCTTTTATTGAGGTAAGAGGCGTTCTTAATTCGTGGGAAACACTAGAAACAAAATCACTTTTTCTTTTACTTACCCTTTTTAATTCCTCCACCACCTCGGTTAATTCGTGCGTTCTTTCCTCAACCCTTTTTTCCAAGTCCTGTTGGGCTCGCCAGGTCTTCTCAAATAGTCTGGCATTTTCTAAGGCCTGACCGAGCTGATTACTTAATATAGTAATCAGCTCTTCGTCCCCTTCGGTTATGGCAACATCCATATTTTCTGTACCTACAAAGAAGAATCCTTTATTTCCTTCTTTAGGCAAGATAGGCGAAATCACAAAAGAATTGACCTTGAAGATATGGTTTATTTTTTCTCTCAACACAGTATTATGTGGTACCGAGATAGACGAAAAGGCTTTTCCGGTTTTTATTAAATCCAGGTATATATCTCTATCTGAGTTCACCTGGGGTTTTATTGTTTCTATCTCATCGCGAAGGTACCCAATACTTAGATGGAGGATGAATTTATTTTCTTTATCATCCCACAATAATGCAAAGGCCCTTTCAAAACCCAGGTCCTCAAAAGAAGCCGACTCTATTACTTTAAAAATTTGGCTTTCCTCCAAGGTAGTGCTGATTATTCGCGATAGCCTCTGCAGGGCATAAAGGCCGGTTATCTTTTTATCCAATTCCTCCTGGGTTTTGTTTAATTCTATATCGGTACGCACAATCAATTTGGCCTGTTCATCCATTTCTTCCAGGGATTTTTTTAATTTATCCACCATAGTTTGCAACTTTTTTATTTTATCTATTTTAAGCATCAGGACGATGGCGAGGGAAACGATGACGATTGCAAGCGAGAGGATGGTTAGCAGATTGGCAAGCGGCAGTATATTAAGCTGCACAGTAGGCATTATTTAGCCTCCGATGTTTAACACAGCGATAGTTTGATTATGAAAATAGGCTTGGCCCTGGTAACTTATCGCTTTTAACGGTGCTTGTTCGCCGTATGTATACAAGCCGATTATAGGTGTATCCTTGCTAAAACCTTCTTTGATGATTTCTAACTCTTGATTTGCCTCTTTTCTTAAAAGCATATATCTTGAAACCGAATCAAATACAAATACAAAATTTTTTATTTCACTTTTAACAATATCCACAATCGGAGCAAATAATATTTTTTTCGCTTCATTTAATGCCTGGCGGGTGGCATTAAGACAGGATTCTTTTGTGCCGATCATTAATCGTACGGCACTGTTTTGTATGACATTACCCTGCAAGCGCAGAGAGCCGTTATTTTCAATAGAGAGAATATTCCTTAAGAGATATTCTTGTTCTCCGGCAAGGTACATCCCTATCGGATAGAGTATAGAAATACGCCTTATTTCTTTTTGTAACTCGGCAAGATCGCGCGCCAGATATTCTTCATAGATTTTTACTGCTGGCTCACCGTCTATCTCGTGTATGATATTACCTTCGGATTTAGTTATTGTGCGGGGTTTGCCCAGGGGTTTCCATCCATGTTTAATTCCTAAGCCAAAATTTAATTTGCCGCCCCATAAGATTCCGACTGCACTATCAGTGAGCACCTCTTGATTGAAATATAAGTAGGTTCTTAAAAAACGCATATTATCCGAAGCAGAAGCGCCCACGAGAGGGAAGCTCTTACCCAATCTTTCCTGCAGGCCATAAATTAGATTTGAGCCTTCATCCATTAAACCATCAGAGAAGATGACGCTTAAGTCCCGAGGTATATCGCGAAAACCATAGAGTAATTTTTCTCCCAGTTCTCTTCCGGCGCTTAAGGCAGTTTTTTCCTTTATGTCTCTGACGCAGGCAACATTAAAATACGCATTCGCAGGCATGCTTAAGAGCATGACTGCCAGCCCATGTTTAAATATGCCTTGATTAGAGATGATTGCTGCGCTACTACAACCTACTATAGGCACCCGCCCTTTTAACGATACACTGATTGTTTTTAATAGGCCAACACTTGAGAGGTCTATAGAACTGAAGACAATCGCCAAATCAATTTTTTCGCTATGTATATTTATACCGGCTAATCTGGTTGCCTCACGAGCTGCGAAAATAGGGTCCTTCTCTGTGCTTAAACCTATACCTATATTCATCCCGCACCTTTTTATTTTTCATCCCCCACCTTTGAGATATCCAGGTTTTAATTAATCCTTGAATGCCTAAAAGGTGCGGGATTCATAAAGTCTACTACGCTCGCAATAAATCTTCTTTTTTTAAACCCAATTCACTAATTACTGCCTGGCGGTTAGTCACAAATTTACGACACACACTAGTTACATCCTTTATACCCTTTATATCCTTTTCTAAAAGTATAGTAATTAAGTTTGCCCGCATCCTTGTTTCCTCCATAATTTCTTTAGCGGATTTACCACTTATTTGCACAAGCCGGTCACGATAAATGCTGCTTACGGTTGACTCCTGGAACTGCCCTTTAACCAAATCGTAAGACCATAACGAAGACAACAACACCATCTTTTTTTCCATGCCCGCTGTTTCCACCAATTCTCCCACTACCCGTTGAATTCTTCCGTTAATGTTGTACCTGCGCATAATTACAAACACATCTACTAAGTTTACCAGCACTTCAGGCACATTCATAGGTTCATTCTCAAGACGCATTATTGTTTCCCTGGCAGTTGAGGCGTGCAGCGTTCCCATGCAGTATTTACCGATATTCATTGCAGTCATTAAATCTTCTGCTTCCTTGCCCCTTACCTCTCCCACGATTATCCTGTCTGGGCGCATACGCAGCGCATTCTTTACCAAGTCCGCTAACGTCGTATCGTCGTCGCTTTCCAGACGCGAACAGTTCTCTTCTAAGTCGGTATTTAATTCTAAGGTATCCTCGATAACCACAATGCGTTCACTCTCAGGAATCAAGCTAAGAAGGGCATTTAATAAAGTGGTTTTGCCTGTGCTTGGGCCTCCGGAGATAATAATATTTGCCGGCTTGACGCTTAAACCTTCTACGTAAAGCCAAAGTTGTGCAGCTAATTGGGGAGTGAGGGTGCCGCTTTTGATTAGCTCGATTATGCTTAAAGGTTTTTCTTTGGCACGCGTTATGGTTACCTGCGGGCCAAAAGGCGAATACACGATATTGACCCTTCCTTTTATTTCTGAGAGTTCCACATTGTTAATTTTGCCTATTGTTTTTCTTCCCGAGAAGATAATCAACTTCTTAATAAATAAATCTAATTCTTCCCGAGAAGAAAAGCTTTTATCCGTTTTAGTTATACCTGTTTTTGTCTTGTGGATATAAATAGGAGAAAGATAATTTATCATAATATCTTCTACATCAGGGTCATTCAAGAACTCTTCAATTATTCCATAGGAGAGGAATTCCTTAAAGAAACCCTCCATTTCCAGCCCCTTAGATTTTCGGATAAACTTCTGCAATTGACGAGAACTATTATAAACCTCCAGAAATACCTGAAAGATTATGTCTCGTTTGTGAGTGAAGTCTTGTAATAAAAAAATTTTTCCGCTTAACTTATCGAGAATTTCATTTTCAATTTCAATTCTTTCCGGATCCATCTTTCCTCCTTAAATGAGTACATCCTCGACATCGAAGATGTCAAGGATAAGTGCGAGATCCTTCACTTCGTTTCAGGATCGTCCAATCGAGTCCTAGAGCGAAGCGAAGGACGAATTTAACCCCTCACCTTTGTTATATTCATTTTTTTATTTTTTTGAATATGTCCAAAGGTGAGGGATAAGTTCGGACATATAAGTTATGTCGATTAGCCAATCAATATCCATCTCCATAACTTATGTCCTTACTTATACCAAAAATTAACCCAAAAAGCAACCAAATTACGCTGCGCTGCGCAATAAAATCATTGACGTTATGATAAAGATTATGTTATGATTTGCGTATTGAATCGAAATTGGCGCTATCGTCTAGTTAAAAGAGGGCATAAGTTATGGAGCAGGCAGCCATGTTTGTAGCGACATAACTTATGTGCCCGAATTTAATCCCCCGACCTGTCCTCCGTAGCCCGTAGGGCGAAGGAGGAAGCGAAGCGCAGGGGGACCTTGGAATAAAATTAATTTAGTTATCTGGCCCCATCGTCTAGTCAAATGAGCACATAATTTACGCAGATGCTGATTGGGCGGTGGCGACGTAAATTATTTGTGCGAATTTGATCCTTGACATCGCAAGATGTCAAGGACCTTAGTATAAAATCGGCCCCATCGTCTAGCCTGGTCTAGGACGGAAGAAGACAGGTTATATGAAAGTATTAGAAAGAAATAAAGCGATTGAGTTAAGAAAAGAGGGTAAAACCTTCAATGAAATATTAAACGAGATTCCTGTTTCTAAAGGAAGCCTGAGTTTTTGGTTAAGAGATATTATTTTAACAAAGGAACAATTAGCAAGAATAAAATATAAGAACGATAGAATAAAGAAGAAATTTATTGAATACAACGAATTAAGAAGAAAACAATCAGATGATAACAAATTGGGTATTGTTAGAAGTGCGATGAAGGAGATAGATGTTATATCCAAAAGAGAATTAAAATTAATAGGTATAGCATTATATTGGGCAGAAGGATATAAAGCGCATGCCTGTTCAGGTGTCGAATTCACCAATACAGATCCAGGCATGATTAAGCTGATGATGAGGTGGTTTAGAGAAATATGTGGTGTTCAAGAAGCTAAATTTCGCATACGGATACAGATACATAATCCAGCTGATATAGAGAAGGTTACACGATATTGGTCGAGCGTTACCGGTATAATGCCAAGTCAATTTACAAAAGCGTATTTAAAAACCAGTCCGACTAGCAAAAGAAAAATAGGAAACTTAGTACCCTATGGTATTTGTAGTATTCGAGCATCAGATATAAATCTTATTACAAGAATACGGGGTTGGATTCAAGGTTTAGTGGCGCTATCGTCTAGCCCGGTCTAGGACATCAGCTTCTCAAGCTGAGTACACGGGTTCAAATCCCGTTAGCGCTACCAGTAAGATTAGTTTATATTCTAAAAAGGCGGTATTACCCATACCCATTGGGCATTGGTGATACCGCCTTTTTTCTTGATAGCATAGGAAATTATATTAGATTTGGACTGTACCCCTTAAAACTGTAATTTTGTATTGCAGACAGAGGGATTCAGTCCAATTCTTCGGCACAAAGCCTTTAGAATCTAAGATTCTTCGGCACAAAGCCTTTAGAATCTAAGATTCTTCGGCACAAAGCCTTTAGAATCTAAGATTCTTCGGCACATTGCCGCTTAGATTCTGTGGCACATTGCCACAGAATCAAGCAGAAGTTTCATTAATGAAACTTCTGCTTGACAACCCCATAAATATGATATATCATATTATGCATACATTTCATACAATAGGGGAGAAATATATGCAAGCTATTTTTAAAGGCAAAGCCTACGGTCCGGTAACGCTAGGCGAAAGAGGACAGCTTGTTATCCCGGCAGAATTAAGGAAAGCGCTCAATATCAAGCCAGGCGGCCAACTTATGGTTTTTGCCAGGCTTGATAAAAAGGTAATCAGCCTTATGCCGATAGAAGATTTTAACAAATTTTTGGAAAAGGCAGCAAAACTTATCTCGAGGCTAGAAAGCAAAGTACAAAGAAGCGCCAAGTGAGCATTATGCCAAAATACACAAAATTTTTTATGGTATAGGAAAGTATAAAACACTTTCTCAAACCATCAGAAAATCCTATGAAGTTATTGCGAAGCAATTTTCTTGTCATAATATTATTATTGTTTAACGGCTTCTTAATCAGCGCGAGGGCTGAAGAAACCCTCACCTGGCAGGATTGCGTTAGAGAGGCAGCGAAAAACCATCCTGACTTGATTTCTGCGCAGGAAAATATTAACCAGGAGAAAGCCAGCAAAGCCATCACCGCAAGCGGCCTGTATCCTCAGATAGACAGCAGTATAGATGCCTCAACGCAGGAAACCGAGGTTACCAGCAGCACCACAGGCGCGACCACAAAAACGACAACAGATTCTTATTCATACGGCGTGACCGGCGCACAGCTTTTGTTTGACGGTTTTAAAACTATGAATGAGGTGAACGCCGCTAAAGAAAATATAAAATCTGCGCAACAGAATTACCGTTTTACTTCCTCCGAAGTCAGGCTGAATTTACGCACGGCATTTATTAATTTGCTCAAGGCGCAGGAACTCATACATGTGGCAGAAGAGATTGTGAAAATCAGAAGAGACAACCTGGTATTAATAACCCTGCGTTATGAATCAGGGCTGGAACACAGAGGCGCCTTATTGACTGCAGAAGCAAATGGGGCAGAGGCAAGTTTTGAACTGGCGCAGGCCAATAGAGACGTGGGGCTGGCGCAAAGACAGCTGACCAAGGAAATGGGGCGTAAGGAATTTAAGCCCATGTCTGTTTTGGGAGATTTCGCCGTCCGCGATACCGTAAAAGAGAAGCCTGATTTTGAGGTGTTGGCAAAAGGCAATCCTTCTTTACTGCAGCTTGTGGCCAAGAAAAATGCCGCCTCCTTTGATATTAAATCCGCCTATGCAGACTTTGCTCCGCAGCTTTCGGGTAAAGCCGGCGCTGATAGAGCCAGTGCACACTGGCCGCCGCGAAACGACAACTGGAATCTGGGTTTAAGTTTAACTATGCCGATATTTGAAGGGGGTTTGAGGCTCGCCCAGGTTTCTCAGGCCCAAGCCGCATACAATCAGGCAGCAGCTAATGAAAGAAGCACAAGAGACAGTGTTGTGGTGACTCTCGAGCAGACCTGGGCAACATTACAGGATGACATAGAAACCGTCCAAGTGCAGCGTAAATCGCTGGATGCCGCAGAAGAGCGTTCAAAGATAGCAGAAGCGCAGTATTCCACAGGCTTTATCGCATTTGATAACTGGACAATTATCGAAGATAACTTGGTCAAGGCAAAAAGAGCCTTTTTAGATGCGCAGGCTAATGCATTACTAACAGAGGCAAATTGGATTCAGGCGAAAGGAGAGACGTTAGAATATGCGGACTAAAAAACTGAAAATAATTTCCGGATTTTTGATTTTATTGGCTGCTGCTGCGTTTTTACAAATGAAACTTAAACCCCCTAAGTCGGGCAATGAAATAGTTAAAGAGATAAAGCCGGTACGGGGCACTATCCAAAATCTCATCTCTGCCACCGGCACGGTCCTGCCTAAGAACAGGCTGGAAGTAAAGCCGCCGGTGAACGGCCGGGTGGAAAATATCCTGGTTCAGGAGGGAGAAAAAGTAAAGGTTGGTCAGACCCTGGCATGGATGAGTTCCACTGAACGGGCAGCCTTGTTGGATGCGGCGGCCGGCCAGGGAGAGGAGACTTTAAAATACTGGAAAGAGATATATAAGGCCATTCCTTTAATCTCGCCTATTGAAGGAGAAGTCATTGTGGCCACGACGCAGCCGGGCCAGACCGTCACTACCAGTGACGCCGTGATTGTATTATCAGACCAGCTGATTGTGCGGGCGCAGGTGGATGAAACCGATATCGGCAAGATTAAATTAGGCCAGAGCGCAGTGGTTAATTTGGATGCCTATCCGGACACCAGAATTAAGGCTACTGTCGGCCACATCTACTATGAATCCAAAACTGTAAATAACGTGACCATCTATGAGGTGGATTTACTTCCGGAAAATGTACCGCTATTTTTCCGTTCGGGAATGAACGCCACGATAGATTTTATAGAGCAAAGCAAAGAAAACATCCTGTTGATTCCGCTGGAGGTGGTATATAAGGAAGGGGAGGGAGACTACGTTTTAGTTAATCAGAATAATGGCACCCAGCCGGTCAAAAGAACCGTTCAATTAGGCGTCTCTAACGATAAAAACACAGAGGTAATTTCCGGCGTTACGGAAAACGAGCGGATAATACTCAAGACAAAAAAATACAGCCTGCCTAAAGCCACCAGCGGAACTAATCCGTTTATGCCCGGACGTCACTGATAATGATCGAGTTAAAAAATATATACAAGACATATCAAATGGGCGAGGCCCAGGTAAAGGCCTTAGAGGCTGTTTCTTTGAAAATTGCGCCCGGTGAGTTTGTGGCGATTATGGGTTCTTCGGGTTCAGGCAAATCAACACTCATGCATATTTTGGGTTTACTGGATAGGCCGAATGTGGGGGAGTATTATCTGGGCGAAAAAAGAATTGACGCGCTTTCTGACCAGGAATTAGCCGCCATAAGGAACCGCCTGGTGGGTTTTGTCTTCCAGCAATTTCATTTATTGCCCAGGATGACTGCCTTGGAAAATGCTACCCTGCCTTTGATATATGCGGGAAAACGGCATTTGAAGGAGAAAGCAAGAGAAGAAATCGAAGCAGTCGGGCTTGCGGACAGGATGAATCACCGGCCAAATGAACTTTCCGGAGGCCAGCAGCAGCGCGTGGCAATTGCCCGCGCGTTAGTAAATGACCCTTTGATAATTTTGGCAGATGAGCCGACAGGAAACCTGGATTCCAAAAGCAAAGAAGAGATAATCTCCATCCTCGAAGAGTTAAATCAAAAAGGGAAGACTGTTATCGTGGTCACCCACGAAAAAGAAGTCGCTGTCCACGCCAGGCGCGTTATTAACATGCGCGATGGCAAGATTATTTCTGATGAGAAATCAGGAATTCCACCGAAACCCTCCGAAGAAAACCAAGCGGATAAGATAATCGATATTGTTTTATCCAAATCCGAGAGAAAAGCCAGGGAAACCGAATTCTTTGATTATCTGCGCCAGGCAGCAGGGGCAATGGTAGGGCATAAAATGCGTTCCTTTTTATCTATCCTGGGTATTTTAATCGGCGTAGCTGCGGTGATTGCCATGCTGGCAGTCGGCCAGGGCGCAAAAGAATCGATTGAAGCGCAGTTAGTATCTCTGGGCTCTAATCTTCTGATGGTCAGGCCCGGCTCACCAAGAGTTATGGGAGTGGCTTTACAGGCAGGCACGGTGACGCGTTTTACTTTTCAGGATGTAGCAGCCATAGAAAAACTCACCGATGTAGTAAAAAGAGTGAGCCCTTCGGTGACCGGCAGGGTACAGATGGTCTATGGAAATAAAAACTGGAATACTCAAGTAGAGGGAGTGGGAGTGGATTACGCTTCCATTCGCGCTTCTGAACCGGCGGTGGGAAGATTTTTTAGTGAAATAGAAATAAAAATGAGGGATAGGGTTGTGCTATTGGGTACAACCGTGGTGAGAGAACTTTTCGGGGATGCAAATCCCGTCGGCGAAACCATAAAGATAAACCTGCTGAACTTTAAGGTAATCGGAGTGCTGCCTGCAAAAGGAGCGACCGGTTTTCACGACCAGGACGATACAGCGATTATTCCTATTACCACTGCCATGTATAGGGTCCTGGGGAAAGAATACATTGATTCTATTTATGTGGAGGCGCAGGGCCCGGATTCAATTGATACGGCCGAGGAAGCCATAACCCAACTCATTATAAAACAGCACCATCTTGTTACTAAAGACGAAGAGGATTCATTTCAGATCCGCAATATGGCTGATATCAAGAATGCCTTGGAAACTACCACCAAAACCATGTCGTTATTACTGGGGTCGATTGCTGCCATCTCGCTTTTGGTCGGAGGAATCGGCATTATGAACATTATGCTGGTTTCGGTCACCGAGCGCACACGTGAAATCGGTCTGCGCAAGGCCATAGGAGCAACCAACAAGGACATCATGGTGCAATTTCTTATTGAAGCTGTATTAATGTCGTTTATTGGCGGTATAGCCGGTATCTTGTTAGGAGGCGGAGTATCTGTATTAATAACACTTTTTGCCGGCTGGACGGTGAAGGTTTCTCCGTTTTCGATAATACTTGCCACCACGTTCTCTTTAGTTGTAGGGATGGCATTTGGACTTTGGCCGGCCCAAAAGGCCTCAAAACTCGACCCTATCGAAGCCTTAAGATATGAGTAATCTCTTAAATATTGTGGAAGTTTGAAATAATGGAAAAATCATTTGCGAATACTATGAGTACTATGTGAGTACTATGAATACTAAATGAATACTAAGGATAGAATTATGTTAGATTTGGACTGCACCCCCTAAAACTGTAATTTTGTATTACAGACAGAGGGGTTCAGTCCAATTCTGCGGCACAAAGCCTTTAGAATCAAGGGAAAGTTTCATTGATGAAACCAACTATGTTAGATTCTTCGGCACATTGCCGAAGAATCAAGAAAAAGTTTTCATTAATGAAACCAATTATACTAGATTCTGCGGCACAAAGCCTTTAGAATCAAGGGAAAGTTTCATTGATGAAACCAATTATGTTAGATTCTTCGGCACATTGCCGAAGAATCAAGAAAAAGTTTTCATTAATGAAACTTTTTCTTGACTTAGATTTTTTTATTTGATAGTATAATTTATGGTACAGGAAAGTATAAAACACTTTCCTATACCACTGCGAAAATCGCTTAAAGTTATCGCCGAAGGCGATTTTCTTGATAATAATCTAATAAAAAGGAGACGGTAAATATGTATGCTCGCAAAAGGAAAATTGTGGCAGTATTTATTTTTATGGGCCTATTGGTTCTTTCTTCGCTTGGTTGTGAGAAACTAGAAAAGTTACCGTTTGCAGCTAAAAAGAATATTGTGCAACCGCAGGGAACGGTTATTGCAAAGGTTGATAATTTGCCTATTACTTTAGAGCAGCTGGACCAAGAGGTCCAGAACTATAATCAATTAATAGATAATCCCGCAGCCCAAATCAGTACGCGCAAGCAGAAACTTGCTTATTTAAACGAGGAATTGATAAGGCGCCATCTTTTTTACTTAGAGGCAAAGGCAGGTGGCTTAGATCAGCGGCCAAAAGTCCAGGAGATTTTGAGAAGTCTGGAGATAAATGTTTTAGCCAATCAGCTTATGCAGGATGAGATAGGTAATTTAACCGTTACCTCCTCGGAAGTCGAAGATTTTTACAATATATATAAGGACCAATATCAACAGGCAGAAGAAAGAAAAATCAGAGAGATTGCTGTGGATTCCGAACAGGAGGCAAAAGATGTTCTTATTGAGTTGTTAAAGGGGACGGATTTTGCAACTCTGGCTAGCGCACGCTCTCGTGCAGAAAGTGCAAGCAAGGAAGGTGATTTAGGGTTTATCAAGAAAGGCCAGCGGGGTGCGGATTTTGCGGCGTTTGACGAAGTAGCCTTTTCACGTTCTTTAAATGCCAATCAAATAAGCAACATCTTTAAAGTAAAAGAGCGTTACTATATTATAAAGGTGGAAGCAATAAGAGGGGGCCAGGCAAGGCCCTTATCCGAGGTATGGGATGAAATAAATAAAAGCGTATTATTTCTTAAACAACAGCAAAAGTTACAGGAAATAACCAGCAGGCTATTAAAGAAGAATAAAGTAGTTATCTACGAAGATAAAATAAAGTAGATGCAGATACAGCATATACAAAAACGCCTTCCTTTAATCATTGCCCTTGCCTGCGGTATCTGGGCAATATTATTACTGAATAGTTATCTTAAGCGCAGAGAAACTGAGATTTGGGAGAGGATAAAACAGGTTCAGCGGCAAGCCCAGCCCGCTCAGCCGGCCTCCCAGAAGGGAATAGTATTAGTAGCAGGAAAAGATATCCCTCCCCAGGTTCCCATTACGCCCGCCGACCTTTTAATCAAAGAGATACCGCTCGAGTATATACAGCCCGGAGCGGTTGGTTCACTCGATGAGGTTATCGGTCAAATTGCATCCACTCCTATTGCTGCAGGAGAACAAATCCTGAAGACAAAACTCCTCCCTCCCGGTAAAATCGGTAAGTCTTTGTCAGAGATTACTCCGGTTGGTAAAAGAGCAGTGAATGTTTCCGTAGATAATATGGCCAGTATTGCGAATTTAATCCGGCCCGGTGATTATGTGGATGTGTTGGCCCTTATCGCTCTGCCAGAGACAGCAGACCAGTCAGGCGCAAAGAGTTCAGCCCCGCGCTTAATATCGCTTTTTCAAAATGTCGAGGTTTTGGCAGTAGGGGGTGAATTTGTTGCTCCTTCACAGATGAGCCAGACAGCAAAAAAGGAGCAGGCAAAAGCTATAAGCGCAGGTAGTGGAACAGTTACGCTTGCACTTAGTCCTCAAGAAGCAGTTTTACTTTCTTTTGTTCAGGAGCACGGTAAGATTAAATTAACCCTGCGCTCATCAGAAGATACTCAAAAAGAAGCAATTAAACCCGCAGATTGGGATACCTTATTTCAATATTTATATCCCGCTAAATATGGTGGCGAGGGGCAGCGGCCGGTGGTAGAGGTGTACCGCGGATTAAATAAGGAAATTGTCCCGTTGACGGAAAAAGAAAAATGAATATTTTAAGGATTACATTTTCAGTATTTTTTATTATATTCGCCGGTTATAGCTATTCCTTAGGCGAGGACGCTTCTAAAAAAGCAGAACTAATCACTATATATAAAGGAGAGATTAAGGTCATTACTGTAGATAATCCCACAAGAGTTGTAATTAGTAATCCCAATGTAGCAGATGTTACTTCCATAAGTAAAGATGAGATGCTTATCGTTGCAAAGGACCAAGGCACAACCAATTTGGTTTGGTGGGATAGCCAGGGTGAGCATGTATCGCAGTTAGAGGTTTTTCTTGAGAATACGAGGCCGGTTAAAGAACGCATCGATAATATTTTAAAAGAAATAAACTTGCCCCAAGTCACGACGCGCAGCATGGATAGCGAGGGTAAGGTTTTGCTTTTAGGTATTGTAAAGACCTCCCAGGATATAGAGCGCATTAATGCGGCATTAAGTTCACTTAAAGGAAAGATTATCAACCTTATTCAGGTAAAAGAAGAAGAGGCAGTAGTAGGAATCGATGTGCAAGTTTTAGAGTTAAGTAAGGACGCGACAACTACCCTAGGATTTACCTGGCCAGGTAGTATTACCCTTACGGAAAAAGGGTCTGTAGGGATTAACACCACTACAGGCTCAAAATGGTCAACCCTCTTTAGAGTAGTAAATTTAAGTCGCAATGCATTTACCTGGACATTAGACGCTTTGGTTCAGGAAGGTAAGGCACGCATACTTTCCCAGCCCCGCCTTGCCTGTCAGAGCGGTAAAGAGGCAGAGTTATTAGTAGGTGGAGAGAAACCAATATTTGCTAGCTATACTACTACAACAAGCACTGGGGCAACTGTAGAGTATAAAGAATATGGCATAAAACTAAAGATGAAGCCCACGGTAACGGAAGATAAACGTATTAAACTGGCATTAAATGTGGAAGTAAGTGAAGTAGAGGCTCCAGAGAGTTTGGGCACGATAGCTCGGGCTTATCCTTTAAAAAAACGCAATGCCTCTACTGAACTTTTCCTCAATGACGGCCAGACCATGGCCATCGGTGGACTTATGAAGCAAAAGGCAGAGGAAGATATTTATAAGACCCCTTTTTTAGGAGATGTGCCGATTTTAGGTTTATTCTTTAGGAAAAGGACAACTCAAGCAGGAGGTGGTCAGGGCGAGAGAGGCGATGTGGAATTATTTATTACGCTTACTCCTACTATTATAAAAGAAGGCGTAAAAAAAGAAGAGGCTAAACCTGAAGTAGCACCTCCTACAAAAGAAGAAAAACCAGTTAAAAAGAAAGAGAAGGCTGGAGTGCCTCCTACTCTTAAAAAAGGCATAAAACAAGGAGAGGTTGAGCCTGAAGCACTGCGTCCTATAAGAGGGAGAATAGCTAAAGAGTCACCAGTATCCGAATATGTCCTCAAAGTTTCCCAGCAAATACGCCGTAATTTCGTTTATCCTTGGGCAGCCAAAAAGGCTAATTTAGAAGGGTCTCTTATGTTGAGGCTGCGTATTTATTATACAGGTCAACTCTTGGATGTCGAAATCAGAGAATCGTCAGGATTCGCCGTGCTCGATGAAAATGCAGTTAATATAGTCGGAAAAGTTGCTCCTTATCCTGCCTTTCCTGCACAGATGAAACAGAAGGAACTCTGGATAGACCTACCTATTGTTTATAAGACAAAATGAGAGCTCTGAAAAATCTTTCTTGAGGTCTCTGACTTAAAATTAGGGGTTTTCCAGAGACCTCAAAATAATATCAAGAATGGCGCAGATTATATCTATATTCAGCACAAAGGGCGGCGTAGGTAGAACGTTTATCGCTACTAATCTTGCGGTTTCCCTCGCCCGAAAATTTAAGGGCAAGAGAGTTCTCCTTTTGGATATGGATTTAGACCTTCCGGGAGATATGGCTCGGCTTTTAAATTTGAAACCAACCAAGGCCTTAAGTTCGCTTTTTCTTGAAGGGCATAAAGAAACATATTCGCCCGCAGAACTTAAAGAGTACATTCTTCATCACCCCACAAGTGGTATTTATTTTTCCCCATTTACACTCCATACAAGAGATATACTGGGTGTTCATTTAGACGATAAATTTCTCACAACTATCCTGAACGATTTGAGGCAGGAATACGATTTTATTATTGCCGACAATGGCAGGGCTTTTAATAAGCTTCTCATTTCTTTTTTGGAACAGACAAATTTGATTTTGTTGGTGGTTAATCCCGATATGCTTTCAGTCTCTCAAGTTAAAGAAGCTATGGAATTGTTACAGTCATTATATTTCCCCCTGAGCATGATGAAAGTAGTATTGAACCGGGCAGAAAGCTTAGGAGGGGTGGCTTGGCAGGAGGTAAAAACAGTTTTACCTTGCGATATAATCGCACGCATCCCCTCGGAAGGCAAGGTTGTCGGCTCTGCGCTGAATCGCCAAATCCCCGTTGTTTTGGATAGCCCCCGCTGTCGAGCCAGTATTGCTTTGAATACTTTAGCCGAAGATTTAATTACCCATTTCGAATTTTTTATTCCCCAACAGGAACTGGAAGCAATTTTTGCCAGCCAGCCCCTCACCAAGGAAAAAGCGCTGTTACAAGAGGCAGCCACTACCCTGGAATCCCTTTCTTTGGAGAGCCGGCCAACTGTCGAGAAAAAGATTAGCCCGGAAGAAAAGATTGACGAATTAAAGCAGCGTATCCACAGGCGTCTTATCCAAGAATTAGATTTGCGGCGCTTGGACCACGTTGCCAGTGATTGGGCAAAGCTTGAGGGTTTGCGCGAACGGACCGTTAAAGTAATTAGCAACGCTTTAGCTGAAGAAGCGGGGAGTTTGATTTCTTCGCGGGAAGAACGCGAGCGCATCATAAAAGAGATAACTGATGAAGCATTGGGCCTTGGCCCGTTAGAGGATTTGATTAAAGACCAGGAGATCACCGATATTCTGGTGAACAATAAGAATCAGATATATGTGGAAAAGCGCGGGAAACTGCAGCGGTCTGATAAAAGATTCGTTTCTAATGAACAGGTGCGTCAGATAATTGAGCGCATTGTTGCGCCTTTAGGAAGGAGAATAGATGAATCTATGCCTATGGTGGATGCAAGGCTTTCCGATGGCTCCCGCGTTAATGCCATTATCCCGCCCCTATCCCTTACCGGCCCCACCTTAACCATTAGAAAGTTCGGTATTGAACGGCTGAAAATTTTTGACTTGGAGAGATTAAATACGTTGAATAATATAATGAGTGAATTTGTCAAGGCCTGTGTATTGCTGCGTAAGAATATCATTGTCTCAGGCGGCACAGGTTCGGGAAAGACCACTGTATTGAATGTGTTATCCGAATTTGTCCCGGATGGGGAAAGAATTATTACTATTGAGGATGCAGCGGAATTAAAGCTTCACCATGAGCACTGGATAAGATTAGAGTCGCGGCCTCCTAATATTGAAGGTAAGGGTGCCATAACCGTGCGCGATTTATTCCGCAATTCCCTGCGTATGCGGCCTGACCGTATAATTATTGGAGAATGCCGAGGCCCAGAGTCCTTAGATATGCTCCAGGCAATGAATACAGGCCACGATGGCTCAATGACTACTCTCCACGCTAATTCCACCCAGGATGTCTTGGCGCGCCTTGATTCCCTGATTTTGATGAGCGGTATCGAAATCCCCCTTCGGGCGATTCGGGAGATGATTGCCTCAGCAATAGATATCATTGTGCACACTGCCCGGCTATCCGACGGTTCCCGAAAGATTACGCAGATAACCGAAATTACCGGCATGCTCGATGAAGTGCATATCGGGCTAAAAGACATCTTTGCTTTCCGACAGGTCAGCACAGATGAACAAGGTAAGATTCAAGGAAATTTTCAGCCCACCGGAACCACCCCTACCTTTTTTGAGGATTTCCGTAAACACGGAATTCCTCTTTCCGAAGACATATTTAAAGTTAAATGAACCCCGCCCTTCCTAAAAATGAAGAGTTAAATAATATAAGGAAGGGCGGGGTGAAAATAATTAACTTCACCAAGAATACCCTTCTTGCTGATGGAGCAAAGATGGCAAATACTTTTTTTACGCGCCTCATAGGTTTACTCAATCGCAATTCTCTAAGAAAAGGCGAGGCCCTGATTTTGACCCCCTCCAATTGCATCCACTCTCTTTTCATGCGTTTTGCAATAGATGTTATATTTCTGGATAAGACCGGCAAAGTGATTGCAGCCCTGCCTTCATTTAAGCCATTTAGGCTTAGCCCAGTTTATTTCAATTCCCATTCAGTTATTGAGCTGCCCGAAAATACCCTCAAACTTTCCCAGACCCAGCCAGGCGATATAGTTCAGATTATCCAAGATTAGCCTTCACTACCAAAAAATTCAGTAAAAATTCTATGTTAGATTTTATACCTCTTTGCGTCTATTGTAGCAGAAAGGTTAAGGCTTAGGCTAAGGTTAAGATGGGAAAGGTTAAATATAATTCTTTTGAAGAAATGCCCGTTTGGGATAAGGCAATGAATTTAGCAATTAAAATATTCCATCTTACTGAAAAGTTGCCGAAAAAGGAAGATTTTGGCCTTACTTCTCAGGTTAGACGTTCCGCTTTATCTATTTCAGGTAATATTGCAGAGGGGTTTGGAAGAAAGCACACTAAAGACAAATTAAACTTTTATTATGATGCCCGGGGCTCTTTATCCGAAACTAAAAACTACCTTATTTATGGAAATAAAGTAGGTTATTTTATTGACTCTAAAATCCAAGAAAATATTAGTCTAATAGAAGATATTTGGAAAGAATTAAATTCGTTAATTGCTACCTTGAGAACTAGTCTTTTCCCTCAACCTTAACCTCATCCTCAACTTTTATTCTTCTTGACAAATAATCTAAAATATGCTATTTTTATAGTAGAATTAATGTCCAAATCAAAAAACAATGTCCAATTTTAATGTCCACTTTTGGAAATGGCTAAATATTATAAATTAAACGAAGAAATTAAGCAATTTATCATTGAAGGAAAAAGAGCCAACCCAAAACTCTCTTGCCGTAGCCTGACTTCGCTCATCAAAGAACGCTTTCAAGTCTCTTTATCAAAATCTTTAATAAATAATGTAATTAAACAAAGCAATCTGAGTAGCCCAGTAGGAAGAGGGAGGATAAAAGAGGCTGTAACTCTCAAAAAGCCTGCTGAAGCACAAATTATTAAGCAAAAAGTTGAGTTTATGGAAAATGGCGGTTTTTTCTTTCTGAAGGCTGCTGATTTTAAGCTTGGCTTAACCACCCATCTTGCCGAGATTCTCTCGGGCTATTTCCCAGGCCTAACCAAAGAAAGCCATCAGGCAATAACAGAAGCCTTAATTTATTTCCCTCTTTTTAAAAACAAAAAGAGCCTCTGGTTGCTTGTTGGTAAGGAAATTCCTGAAGAAAGCCTAACTCAATATTCCCAGAAACTTATACAGGTTCCCTTTCTCCAGCTAAAAGAGTCGGTTGTGAGGCTGGGAATTAATCATAAGTTTAATGAAATCAATGAGTTATATCAAAAATGCCTCTTGCGATTAAATGCATATATAGTGCATTTTTTCCCTCCGGAATATCAGTTTTTAGACTTTCTGGCTATGCAGGAACGTTTTTATTGCCTGCCGGCAAAGTTAGAAAGAAAGGGCGGCTTGCTCATAATCCAGTTGTTTTATCCCAACGGTTTCTTTTGGCTGAACGATATTATCTGGCAGGAAGGATTTTCTTTTGCTGCCAATAGAGTTAATGAGGCCAAAATTATTACCCCGGATAACGCACAAATTTGGCTCAGCCCTCAAGTCCAGTTCTTATAAGGAAACGCTTTCTCCCCACCCCTAATTTTTTCTTGACAACTCTATTAATATATGTTATATTTTCCTTGCCAAGCGAAAAGGTTATTCTCGTGGGAAAAAAGAGTGGAGAATAGCAAAGCCACGGAGAAATTAAGCAACAAAACCGGGCTGCCGAAATGGCAGGCCGGGTTTTTTATTAAGGAGTTAATAATGACTTTAAAAAAGTCTAAAAGGGGTCAGGCAATATTTGAGTATTTTATTTTAACGACTGTCGTAGTGGCAGTCGTTTTATTTTTTGCGGATAGCCCGCTTTTTAAAAGCATCAAGAATTCCTGCGAAAATGCATTTAATCAAGGGGTTGAGGAGATGCTAAAATGAAAAGGGGTCAGAGCACAATTGAATACGCATTATTAATCGCGGTGGTGGCAGCGGCGTTTTTAGCCATGCAGCTTTATGTACAGCGGGCAGTGCAGGCAAATTTTAAACTCATTGAAGACCAGATTAATGCCGAGCCGCTTGAGATTGGTAGCCAAACCACCACAGCAGCTACAAGCACCGCTGCTGCGGATACCTCCGCCGACAAAGGCAGTAGTAGCAAGGAGATGAGTAGTCTGCTAGACGAGTTAACGGCCGGTTGGTTAGATACCACGAATGCGGATATAAAAGCAGCGCTAGGCACAATAAAAAGTAACTACCAGGATTTCATTTTAACATCAGGGGAGAGTATCAGTTCGCAGGAGTTTCAAGCTGCATATCAGGCTGCATATGACCGTTCGGAAAATGATTTTACTAGCGAATATTCTCACCAGGTATACGCTTTAGGCCAAGCGCTGGCGGATTTTAAGGGTAGACTAACAGAGAAGTAAAAAAGGAAAGCCCATGAAAAAGGCGCAGAGCATTCTGGAGTATGTGATTGTATTTACAGTGATTGTAGCGGCAATTGCCGTAGCAGCCACCCAACTTATTAAGCCGGCAGTGAATCAAACATTTGAGGATTCTGCCGCGGCTATGACGGCTGCCAGCGCTAGAATGCGGGGGGGAGTTACAAGCGAGACAACAGAGACCAGTGAAGGAACCACCACAGTAGCTGAGAACAACGCTACGTCCAGTTCTGATGTAACAGGAACTACAACCACGGCGTCTGCTGCCAAAGTATATATCCCGACAAATGTTTATTTAACTTCAGCGCAACAGCAACAATTGACGGACGCAGGCATAGAGATATGGAGTAGCAGTAATTATTCAGAGAAGATAGTGGGAACAGGTTTAACTTCTAAGCAACAGGCCGTAGTTGGCGGGCTTAACACCAGCAATAACTAAGGAGGGAAAGATATGTGCAGAAGAAAGGGTCAGAGCATTTTGGAGTATGTGATTGTGTTGACGGTGATTGTAGCGGCAATTGCCGTAGCCACCACCCAACTTATTAAGCCGGCAGTGAATAAGGCGCTTAGCGATTCTAGCGCGACTATTGAGGGCGCGACCGGTAGACTGCCAAAATAAATTTAAGAAGGAGGAGGTGAGAGAGATGTTTAATCGCAAGGGTCAGAATATCGCGGAGTATTCCATTCTTATTGCCTTGGTTATTGCTGCAGCTGTAGCAATGCAGACATATGTGAAAAGAGGGATTCAGGGAAGAGTGGCGGATGCTGTTGACAATGCACCAGCGGCAGACTTAGGTGATGCAGGGACAATAAATTTTACTACCAAGCAATACGAGCCGTATTACCTTGAATCTCAAGCTGACGTTGCCTCTACCCGCAATCTTAACGAGGCGGTTGGAGCAAGTGGCCTTACAGACCGCACAAATATCGATGAAAAAACCACCCGCGCTGCAGGTTCTTATGAGAAGACAAAATGGGAGAGCACGACAGCGCGTTAATTTTTGTAAATGGACGGGGAGGTGAGAGAGATGTTTAATCGCAAGGGTCAGAGCACAGTGGAATACGCCTTAATCATTGCCGTGGTAGTGGCGGGTCTTTTGCTTATGCAGCATTATGTAAAGCGAGGCTATGCCGGCAAATTAAAGAGCGCTTCCGATGAAATGGGCGAACAGTTTGATCCGGGTACCTATTCAGCAAATTTTGCCATAAGCCAGACATCTAACGTGCAACAGACAGTTAAAGACAAAGAGACCGAGACAAGGCATTTAACCGAGCAGCAAAATGTGAAGACTGGTAAAGAAACTGTGGGTGCCTGGAATCCGGACCAAAACGTATACGGTAAATAGAAAAGGCCTTGGTCTAAGGAGCAAGATGAAGAGAACAAGAGCTCAGAGTATCGCGGAATATAGTATTTGCGTGGTAGGGATTATTCTGGCCGTGATAATGATGCAGACATTTGTCAGGAGGGGTTTACAGGGCCGCTATCACGATTTAGTGGAACATACAGCCAGCCGCGTGACCAGTTCCGGAAACTTTCAATATGAGCCGTATTACCGTAATGAAAATTTTAGCACTGACCAGACGGAAAATATCGAAGAAAAAGCCCTGGCAGGAGGCGGTAAGAGCGTCTTGTTAGAGGATGCGACTAAACGCCAGGGAACCAGCATTGAGGAGATAAATCCTTATGTTGAGGAATAAAAAGGCACAGAATATTTCTGAATATGCCATTGTCATCGGCCTGATTGGCTCAGCGCTTTTAATGATGAGTTTATATTTTCAGCGCGGCATTCAGTCGGTGATAAAAGAGCCGGTGGATAATCTGGGAGGATTTGCTTCAGGATTATTCAGCCCCCAGCGCATTCAGCATATGGGCGCGGAAGACGATAGCATTGACCGCGCTCAGCATACAGGCATTAAAGGGGATAGCCGTGACCCGAATTACGGAGAAAATCCTGTTTTTGAAAGCACTGCCTCTCTCGACGCTACAAGGACAATAACCACTTTTGAGGGCGGAGCACGCAAGTTAGAGATTGGCAAGGAACGCACTGATGTTTCCGAAAGAATAAGCAGGTCTTATCAAAGGATTAAATATGACCAGATATCGCGTTAAAAAAGCGCAGGTAACCATTGAATATGCAATGTTGGCAGTTTGCATAGTTACAGCTTTGTTGACGATGCAATATTATATAAAACGCGCTGCGCAGGGAAGGCTGCGCGAAGCAGCGGATTCTATCGGCGGGCAATATGACCCCCGCCACATTGACTCGCAAATTACTTTTACTCAGAGCGGCACAACAGTTATCGAATCAAAGCAGGTAAGGGAGGTCTCAGATAAAGCAGAAGAGGGTTCGGTTGACGGAGTAAGGACAACCACTAATACGCAAAACGAGGTGATTGAACGAAAAGGCTATGAGAACTTACCGGCATTGCAAAACAAATTGTCTGATTAATCAAAAGGGGCAGTCCTTAGTAGAATTAGCTTCCTTTGGGGCAATACTCCTTTTCTGTGTGGGTATGCTTATTCAATACGGTATGTCCGCTAACTATGAACAGAATCTGCAGATGCAGGCCTTTCGTAAGGCAATGCAGGCGGCCTATGAGAGAAGCGGACCATCTGCCACAGTCTCTCTTTCAATGACAAAGGATAAATCTATACCTAATCCCCAGGACCCCTGGGGTTTTGCTGAATTTCGGCCAGTGAGTGCTTCTAGCTCAGCAACCTGGAATAATAGTGGTCATGCAGTTTATATAAATGATTACGCAGATGAAGAGGACCCAAACGACCTTCCTCAGTCTAGAATAGAGATTAATGGTACATCGGACACTTTTAAAACCGCTGCGTATGGCAAGGTGACGGTGAATACAAGTTCTTCAATAACAATGGTTTTGGAGAATACCCCTGAGCAAAGGGCAGTATCACACGAAGAATATCGCGAGGTCCATATAAACTGCAGCGATATCAAGGTTAAAAAACCAGCACCTGGCGGGGAAAAATCTGCCTATGTTAAGATAGATGGGCTGCAACATACAGTAAATTCCGCTGATGTTGATAACGATAATGAAATGGAAACCATAATTGCGGTTAAGGGAAAGGGAACCGTAACTCAACAATGCACGACGGATGAGAGTGCGCCATGTGTAGATGTAATTGTAGAATGCGATGCATCAGGTTATTGCGGAGAACTAAGCGCGTTTAAATATGTGGATGCTCAAGAGGGCGAAATTAATACTGAATATACCACAATCTATCCCTGGGAGACAAATAAGAAAGGCGCAGACATTAATGCCCAGCAAGGGCTGCTTGGCAACTACAAGGTGGTAAAAACTTATAATAATAGTTTGGTAAAGAATGAAAGCCCGATTAATTTATCTACGACAACCTCTGTAGACGCAAAGCAGCAGATTACTCATACAATAAGATTGAACGATGGGAGCACAAAAGATTATACTACTACTTTTACGCCGGTAGCGCTAAGCTCGTATGAGATGGGGGTAAATAAATAATGAAGAATAAAGCCCAGGCAAGCATTGAGTTTAGTATTGGTTTAATCATTGCAATATTATTCCTTATCATTACCTGCAACCTTTTTGTCTGGCTCAATTATTGTTTAGTCAGGCGCCAGGTTGCCTATGAGGGTTCTCGTCTTGAAGCGGCACACAGTAACCCAGGCAACGCTGATTTTTACACACCGCCTAAGCTTAGTATCTTTACTCCGGGAGGTAGAAAATGAGAAAGAATTCTCAGATTGCTACCATCCTTACTTTAGCTATTGCGGCGGTGTTTTTATTTATTGTAATAACCATAAATATGGGTAAGGTCTCCAAGAAAAAGACCGTGATTGACAATGCCTGCGACAGCGCCGGCCTTTTACTTGCCTCAGGCCTGGGCAGTGTTGGTAATAGCTTGAGGCAGGAACTTGGGCTTTATGGCAATGATACTAAGAAATGTGATACTGATTGGGGGCTTATTGCTGGTATCGGATTGGTTATCGTCGGGGTTCTTGCGGCTTGGTTTGGCGGTGTTAGTTTGAGTCTTAGCGCGGCTGGTGCTGCAATGGTTACCTCAACCGCTGTTGTCTCAACCGCTCTCGGAGGACTTATGATTGCCCAAGCTCTTTATGCGGCTTATACTGAACCGGGAATGATGCGGGAGATGCAGGCTAAGTTCCAGAATATGACTGCTGAGCAGAGGCTTCTTGAAGGAACAATTGAATATGCCCTTTTTACTACTATTGATGACCCCACATTTGTGCCGGATAAATTTGACGCGGATAGGGATGGGCTGAAATATCCGGCTAACCTTGATAAGATTCCCCAGTTTAATCACTGGTATTTTCAAAGGCTGAATTCTCTGCCGCGTATCGGAGCCCTTATTGAGGAATTTTATAATTATTTATTTACCGACCCCCCCGTATTTGAGGTTAAGGAGAATCCTGAAACTTGGAATGCCGACGAGGCTTATTTATTAGCGAATGGAAGTTGGCGGGTAGCAGAATGGCTTAGGAAAGACGAGGCGGGTTTTAAAGTTAGTAGTACAGATGGCCTTAAGGGTCTTATCCGGAAGATGGAGCACTATTACTACGGGGTTACTTTTTTAGATGAATTAAATTACGTTATCGGCGAGATCGAGGGAGATACAATATGCACAGGAGAATCTTGCACTCGAGTTAGAGGTTTTCAGGACCAAATCAAGGAAATTTATTCTCTCACCAAAGACGAGCAAATTGGCGCTTTTGAGGTCTGGTATGCCCAATTCTATAATGGCTCCGGGGCTAATGATTGGTATACCCGTATGGGCGAGTGGATTGTTTTTGTGAATAAATGGATTATTGAGTTACAAGAGAGACATGTCCAAGTACTTGCCTGCGTAAATAACTGTTGGGCGCCAGGGCCATATGAATGCGGTTTCGGCGGCGGAGAATGTTGTGAGAGTCATTGTGAGTGTTGGCCCTGTGGCGATGACGGCGGTGGCGGCGGTGGCGGTGGTGCCGCTCTTTTTCATACTGGTGATGTAAGAGCTCATGTTGCTTGGTTTCGTAGCGATAGCGGAAAAGTTCTCCTTGCTTCCAATGGTGGTGGTTGTGGTGAGTGTTGTAGTTGTGTATGTGATTCTTGGTGCGGTTGTAATCCTGCGGGCAGGGGTTGTTGTCAGCTTTGTCAATCAGGCCATTGTAGACCAAGCAGCCAATGCAATACTCCTACAGGCGGCCCGAGAAATTGTTGCGATAGCGCCTGCAACATTTATAAGCAATCTTGCGACGTTGGGACATATTCTAGTGGCGGGGGCGGTCCCTGTGGTTCACCCTGTACGGATACCTATTATAACTGTAGTTGTAGCAATCACACCCATATTGAACCTTATATTCCTAAACTCGAGGAATTTAAAGCTACTATCATTGCCTTTCGCGCAAAAATTAAGGATATATACGAGAGGGCAGAAGCCCAGAAAAAGATTCCTTGGACATACCGCGCTATATATGCCTGGAAGGATGTGGTCTTGAATGAGGCGGGCCAGGCAGTTAGCCCGGAGCAGCCAGCGCATCTGGTTTATGTTCAGTTGGATTTTCCTGATGAGAATAAAGGTTATAAATTCCCTCAAACCGCAGATGAACGCGAGTTCTTATGGCTTGAGATATGTCACTATCTTAAAGGAGGAAATATATCCGAAGGAAATGCGGGAGATGGCACAGGCGATTTTTATATTACCGTAGCCCGCTATGATGAGGATTTAGCCAAGCAGGGGCCATTAAGTAATTTCTGGAGGTTTAAATTCCGCCGGGGAGGAGGAAATGAGGCCGCGGATTTGGCTCTACTGCGTGCTGTGGCCGACAGATTTTATTCTAAACTAAATCAAGGAGAAAGTTGTACTTTAAATGATTTAGTTTCTATTGGTGAGTATAATACATTGGCGGCTCTTGCCGATAACTATGGTATTGTCGCTAAGGCGCGCGTTCATTATGGCCCAGGATGGACTTATAAGAAAGAGGAACTTCCGGGTGAGGCTTCTCAGAGAAACAGGGATATTTATATAATGGGGAGGGTAAGGTAAGATGCTGAAGAATAAATCTTTAAAAGCAATGGCAGTGGTTGAGTATAGCCTGCTGGTAACAGTGGTTATTGCTGCGCTTTTAGGCATACAGATTTATCTTAAAAGGGCAGTATGCAGCCGCTGGGGCCAGGCAGCAGATACCTTTGGCTTTGGCAGGCAATACGCTGCGCCGGAACTTAAAATTTGGGGGAAGTAATGTTAAAAATCATTATCCTTCTATTAATGTTTGGCTCAATCAGCTTGCTGGCTTACCAGTATATTCCTTATTTCTTGCGCCGATATGCTGCGGCGCAAAAGAAGCGCACAGAAAAGGCGGGTGGCCAGCTTGACGAGATGTTTATTTTTACGGAAAGAAAGCGCTTGGTGCGGCTATTCACCATTACGCCATTAAGTTTGGGCCTGTTGGGTTTTATTATCCTGCGTAATCCTTTAGGCTTGGTTATTGGTGTGGCTTTGGGTTTGATTTCACCGCCGATAATCATCAGGAATATGTCTATAAATAGAAGGCGTAAATTCGAGAATCAATTAGTAGATGCGCTGATGCTCCTGGTCGGCGCCCTTAAGGCAGGAATGAGTCTCAATCAGGCATTTGAGGTTTTAGTGGAAGAGATGGCCGCGCCAATTAGCCATGAATTCGCTCTGTTAGTCAGAGAAAATAAAATGGGCGTGGACCTTGGGGATTGCCTTACCCATCTTAAACAGAGGATGCCTGTAGAGGACTTAGGCCTCATTAACACTGCTATCGGTATTGTCCGGGATACGGGCGGTGATTTGACTGAAGTTCTGGAAAAATTAGTTTTTACGATAAGGGAAAAGAAGAAACTCTCTGACCGCGTCAGGGCATTAACAGTTCAGGGCAGGCTTCAAGGATATATTATGATGGTCTTGCCCATTGCCTTTAGTATTTTTATTTATTTTGTTAGTCCGAACAATTTTCAGATAATGCTCCAAGATAAACTGGGGCAGACATTGCTTACCTGGGCAGTTATTTCAGAGGGCATGGGAATAATTTTGATTAAGAAATTTAGTAAGATTGAGGTGTAAAGATGGAACTCTTGCTTATTTTCGGATTGTTATTCGCAGGTGTGGGATTGCTCGCTTATCAGTTGTCTGCGCAAAAGTTTGTAGGAGAGGTCCATCTGCCTTCAGGGATTAAGGGCCATACACAGGCAAAGACATTTGATTTTGGAGAAATATTAAGCATTCCGGCTTTATCTATAGACCGTTTTATCGAAAAAAGCGGCATTCCTTTGGAAAATTTAAAAAGGAAATTGGTCTCAGCAGGCAGGCCTATGAGCGCTAACCAGTTCTTAACGCTTAAATTTTTACTTACGGCAGGATTACCGGCTATTACCTTTATTATCTTGCAGCCACAACCATCATTATTAGTTATACCTTTACTTATAGGCTTTATCCTTCCGGATTTATGGTTAAATAACATAATAAAGAAAAGACACGCTGCAGTGTTAAGAGACCTGCCCCATGTAATTGACCTTTTAAATATTTGTGTGGGCGCAGGTCTGGATTTTATGATAGCGGTTGGCCGGGTAATTCAGGAGTTTCGGCAGTGCGTGCTCATTGATGAACTTAAGGTCCTGATGCAGGAGATACAAATGGGTAGCGCACGCCGTGATGCATTGAAGAGTTTATCTATGCGCATCAATAGCCCGGAGGTTATTTCTTTTGCGCGCACCCTGATACAGGCTGACCGGATGGGCACACCTATTGGCGAGGCTTTAAAAATGCAGGCAGAGGAAATCAGGATTCGCCGTTTTCAAAGGGGAGAAGAGATGGCCTTAAAGGCGCCCATAAAGCTTTTATTCCCTTTGCTTTTCTTCATTATGCCTGTGGTTTTGATTATTGTAGCCGGGCCGATATTAATTCAGTTTACCCGTGGCGGCGGAATGATAAAATTTTAAAAGATGGAAGAAGAAGCTAAACAAAAACCGAGTTCTAAATTTAAAACCTGGATAAGGGCAGTTGCCCTGTTGGTAGTGGTGGTTTTTGTGCCTGAGCAGGCTGCCTGGGCAATGGGTTATGACCCCAGCGTCATTTGGGCGCCCCGCTATTATCTTGGTACAGGCCAGGCAGGGTATGTGGCTAATTTTGTGGCTGAGAATGTGCGGCGTTCGCTTAATGCCATTGCTAACAAACCTCTGGGCAGGGTTGAGGTTGCCCCGAATTTAACTGTCCAGGCGCAACCCCTTGAGGAATCAGATGCCTTACAACAAATTTCCTCTGAAAGCTCTTCTGGCTGGTTATGGCCTTACTTTAATAGAATATCTTTCCTAACTTTAAAGACCATAATAAGAACATTAGAATTTGCCACTTCCTTTGGCAAGTCAAAACAGGAGATTGTCGCAACCCCTGCTGCGGTAAGGGGGTTAATAGAATTTCTTAAAGGCAGCCTGGAATTTACTGCTCATCTGCCCAAAGGCGCTTTGTCCACAGCCGGTAATTATAACGCGGACTATATGTATTTAACCTCCTCAACTATAAAAGAAATATATAATTGGCTAAGAGACCCCTCGGCGCAAGTGGATAATTATTGCGGTGTCTATGCCTTACATAGCTTACTTAAAGCCCATAAAATAGAAATCAGCCTTGAAGAATTAGCCCTGAGGGTTATCCTGGTTGATTTATTAGCCGGCAATATTAAGGAATTAAAAGGCAAACTAAAAACCTCGCTTTTCGCATTAAATGAGGTAGCTAACTCCTTTGGCCTTAAACTCTATCCGGTTAAAATAGATAAGGGACTGTCCCCGAAGGGGACTGTCCCTGAAATTGCTAACCTCAACCTTAACCTACCCTTTATCGCCCACCTAAATTCTGACCACTTCATTTATATTACTCGAATAACCGAAGGTATGGTTTATTATCCAGAAAAAGATAAGGAAGAATTTATTCCGGTGAAATTATTCCTGAATAAATTTAGCGGTTATCTTCTTGCGGAAAAAGAGATTACCTTAACCGGCAAATTAACTAAAGAGGAGGCCAGCGGCATTTTGGGCGGTTATACTTTCCGAAGGAATGCAGAGGAGAGGCAGCTGGATCTAATGGGTTCACAGCCGGCCTGGACAGGGGCTACCTCCTACGGAAGCGGTATCCCCATTTGGTCAAGGATAAAGTGGGAGGTGGATTATCCGCGCACCTGGCGTGCGGGAACCACTAACTATCACTATACTTATGGAGATGTTGCCAAGACGGGCTTGATTATAGGAACCGCTTTTCTGGGCTCAGGCGTCTTGGGTTCCGGAGCCTCTGCTACAGGGGCGGCAACCTCTGTGGGGTCCAGGATAACGAGCCTGTCTCGTTTAGCATTACTTGAAGGCGCGACCTGGACAGGGGTAAGTGTTATTGCGCAAAATGCAGGCTCAATAGCCACCACCGGTAAGTTTCTGCCTGCTGAAGCAAATGCCAGGATTGCCCTTGATTCGATGACTACTGGTATATTGTTGGGTTACGCCTTAGGCGGAGCAGGCATTGTTGCCCAGGGAATTGGGACGCCCGCTCCTTTAGTTAAATTAGAAAGCGCAATTTCCCAGTTAGCGGCCACTCGTCCTCTGACTTATCAAGCCATAAAATGGGCAGGCATTGGCGCTACGACTAATGTTGTGCGCGGTTATATGGATAACCAGGCGCGCGGCATTCCTTATACTCCGCAGCAAGGAATTTTGGATTTTGGCACAGGCGCTGCTTTGGGCGCTATTGCCGGGCCGCTAAGTAGCCGTATTCCTATATTAGGCCCAGCGCTGACCGGAAAGACCTCTCTATCTAAACTCGGTGCCTCTGCCTTAGTTGGCGGCACAATTTCTACTGTAGGCGGTTATGTTACGCCAGTAGTTGACGCAGAATATATCTATGCTAAAGGTAGCAATGACCAACTGACAAGAATAGGAGTAGATATAAAAGGTTACCACTGGGATCCATTTAACCGGCCGGAAAAATATCGCCTTGGCTGGCAGGCAGGTTTATTTAACTTTGGCATTGGAGCAGTAGTAGGAGGAACCCTCGGCTCAATGGCAGGACCTTGGAGCAAGAACATTCAACAAAATTTGTCTACTTACGGTAAGACAATAAACATAGGAGATGTAACATTTCTCGCTAAGGCTTCCCTTAAGGGCGCAGCAGAATTTGCTGTAATTATGCCTGCCTGGAGTGCGATTGACACTACTATTGTTGCAGCGGGGGGTTGTGCTTTAGGTAAAGAGCATAAATTTGATTGGTGGGGCACAGCAGCAGAGCGCCAGTTTGTCAGCAAGGAGGAGGCCCAGAACCCATCTCTTGGTGTTCTTGCCAATGGCTTATTTATGCACTCTTTAAGCGGCATGCAAACTGGTTTATGGATGGGGCCACTCATCTCAGTACTTGCTCCGCCGCACACTGCTTATGTAGGTGAAGCCGGATTTGATGCTCAGGGGTGGCTAGCAAAACGCGTAAGCGCATTCTCAACAAATCCTACTATAAGTAATCTTGTAAGAAGTGCGATTAACCCAGAACCGGTTTACCAAAAGGCGCTACGAGAGGCGGTAATGAGAAATCTGGGTGTCGAGGTGACTCCGTCCATACTTTCTAAAATAATGGCTCACCCTGACCGCTTGGGCTTTATTATTGGTTTTCTGGATACAGTTGAAGTTGGCTCAGAAGTGGGGATGAACTTTGCTTTTCCGCTGCCGTCTAAAACCTCTCTTGTCACCCCGAAAGACTACGAGCAATATAAAGCCACAATACAAGCAAGGAAAGAACTTGGTAAAAACCTCGCCTTTGCCGCCCTGCTGTATGTGCCTCACCATACCTTTAGTCCCGGCGAGTTAGAACAAGAGCAAAATTTAATCAAGACCTTACAGTATTATGGAGACAGCGGATTAAAGGGACCTAGAGCAGCCGAAATTAAATCCATCCTACAAAAAGCTCAAGAGGATATTCAGGGGGCGGCCGAACCCGCACGAAAAGTCGACATATTTATAGAAGCCCTGAATAAAGCCGGAATTATTAAAGTCCCGTCGCAGGCACCTGCTGTCACTTCTGCATTAGTTAGAGAGAATTTATCTGAGCCAGCAAAAAAGTTATTTGATATGTATATAGCTCAAGGCGTTGAGCCCGAAGTTGCCCGCGAGTGGGCTTTGAGAAGAGTGAACTTTCCTGAATTTGGCGACAGAGAAGTAACTATTCATCCTGCGGTAGAATCTATGGCTGAAAGATTTGCTGAAACTCCAGAGGGCAGAAAGCTTATAGAGGAAGGTAAATTTAATATTGAGAAAATGCCGGGAGCTAATCCTGATACAGGAGAGGCTATTCCTTTACAATACTATCAATGGAAATTCGGGAATTTTGATTATACTGAAGCTGGAATTCCTATGAGTATTAAGGGTATGGTTAAAAGATTTGCTGAAACTCCAGAGGGCAGAAAGCTTATAGAGAAAGGTGAGCCGCTTATAATTGAAAAAATGCCAGGAGTCGATTTTGATACAGGAGAGATTTCCCCTTCCACTTATTCAGAGATTTCCCCTTTAATATTAGGGAATAAGGGATACTCTTTCCAACCTTATTGGGGGGATTTGAATCTCGAAGGTAAGGTTAATCCTAAGGTCGTAGACATTGTCCGGGGGGCTTATAACTATAAGAATGGTAGCGAAAAAGCAATCACTGAGTCGCAAGTAGAGGCATTTAGGAATGTTGAACGGCTTGTCTATGACCATATCTACGGAGATGACAATCCCAATCAGCTAGGGTGGGTTATTAGAATGTTAAATGCTGATATGGTTACGGGTAAAGATTCTATTTTACCCATTGCATATAGTGCTTTATTAAGAGCAGCAGGTGAAGATGGTCGGTTGCTTATAATTGTAAGAGCAGAACAGCGAGCTCAGATTACAGCTGAGAATATAAAGAGCTTATTAGGCAAAGATGGCGAGCAACAGGTGAAGATTATATCTAATACTAAAGGTATGGAGGTTATGCAAAAGGATATACCGGATTCAACGGATGCCCTTTTTGTAATCGTACCCAAGGAGGATTTGCAGTTTTTAACAGGTTTAGCGAAAGAAGTAGGTAGGCCCCTATTAGCGAGATTAGCGGATGGCCGTCGGGGTTGGGATCCTGAATTTGAGATGAGCCCTGGTTTATTAATGAGTGCAGAGTTCCTAGCAGGAGGTAATGCCGAAGAGGCCGGCTTAGTAAAAGAAGCTATTAAACTATTATCCACTAAACTCGGTTCTTCTACCGCTACATCTTCGGGTGATATGAGTATAGAAGAATATAGGTTGGTAGATGGACACAAAGTAAGATTACCCCATTTTAATCAAGAGTTGCTTAAGAGTGTATTAGAAGGAAAAAGCTTAGAGGAATACTTCTCTCTTCACAAGGGCACAGATATAGATAAACTCGCTGCACTTTTAGCTGTTGCTGAGGTTCGTGTAGAGATAGATGGCGTAGAGTATTATATAGAGAAAAATGGTCAAGTAAGGCCAGCGGATCCTCAAAGCGGCTTAGTGCATAACGTTCGCTACCATGATGTTGTTACTGCACTTGCCCATGCTCTTGTAGGTAGAGCAAAAGCTTTAGAGGCTGGTAGAGGAGATATCTCTGAGGCTAACGCCGAAGATATTGAAACACAGTCAAACGCAAAGAAAGTAATTAACGAACAAGCCGTAAATGCTTTATTTAAATCAGGTCTAAAGAGTCTTACTCTAACTTCGGGTTCAATGACTCCTGAAGCGGTTAAAAGGGAAGCGATTGTCCTGGGAGCGAAAACAATAGGAACTATACCGGAGTTGAGATTTAACTCAAAGATTCAGATATTATCTGCGCCTCAAAGCTCAGTTATTGAAGAGGTTGTCCGATTAATCAAGGGAGCAGTAGGGTATAATAGGATAATAACACTTGCGGCAAAAGGCGAATCTTTAGACCGGATAGTGCAGGCAGCAGAACAGGCAGTAAAAGGAGGAAAACAAAGATTAATTTTAATAGATCCTTTGTATGAAAACAACTACTGGGAGATTAAAGATGGCAAACGCATTCCTTTGAGCGATAATAAAGGCACTCCCCAGGAGAAATTGCTCTGTGGGGAACTTTTGAAGAGTTCCGATATAATTGTTCTTGTTTCTCACGCTTATACTAAAAGCACCAGTTTGTCTGGTTCTCCAGGAACAGATATAATAAGCGTTGCTGATTCCAAATCTTTACTGGATTATACACTACAGTCATCCATGCGTTTGCGTACAGCATCGCTTCTGTGTGATGAAAATGGAAACCCCATACTTGATAAAAATGGTCTGCCCAAACCAGATTATTCAAAAGGAGGCGAAGTAACAAGAAAGATAATACTTGCGGGCGAAAAAGCAGATATACCAACATTAATAAAAAATCAAATAGAATCCGAAAGAAGAGAAAATTATCGCACAAGTATTGATAATTCTTTAAGAACGCCGTACGATGCAGTAGAACGTTTAGTTAAACTTGCTCCTGAGGCAACATCAGCGATAGATGAATGGACAAGCCAGAGGATTAAAGAAGATAGACATTATACCAGCACTAATTTAAGAGGCGATGTAGAAGATGCAAAGCGCTCTCTTGAGGAAACAGCTAGAAGGTCAATAGATGACCTAAGAGAGGCTTGTAAACCCGGTGGAATTTTAGAGAAAGCTATTAACCCGAATAACCAAGAGGCAAGGGCATTTTTAGAGGAGATTAGCGGTGATAGCCTTACACGTGGCGAGGTTCCTTTAGGGGCTGCGCGTACACCCGCAGAATTAAGGGCGGCGCTTGGTAAATTCCTTTCCGACCCCAATGCATTACCAGCCCACGCTCCAAAATACACTGAACCGGGAATGGTGGATGCAAAGGCGCCGGCACAGATACGCAGCGAATTAGGAAAAGAAGCGTATGAACCTGTAACTGCTGAAGATTTATTTAGGGGTATGGAAAACCCCGCAGAGGCTACTCAATGGGCAATAAGTAATGGTCATGCAGACCCAGGCACACATGCGCTATATTTGGATTCTCCATTCCTTCCTTTGTATAATAATTTGCTTCAATTAGGCAAACTCAAACTCTCTCCTCAACAGGCCTTTGATGTGGCACGGCAATTATTACAACCAGGGTTTACTAAGCCTCCTACGCAAAATACACAAAGCACATTGGAACAATTCGGCGCTAAAACGGCAGGAAAGCAAACCACTCTTCCTAATTCGATTCCAGATTTAGAAGAAGTAAAACAGCCACCCGCGCCTGAGATTCCAGCTAATAAAGCGGTTGTGATAGACGTCAAGGCGCAAGAGGAGCTTAGAAAAAATTGGCGAGCGGGGTATTTAGGATGGGCACAAAAGTTTGACAACACTATCACAGCCCAAAAAGCCAAAGAAATGCCTATACAGGAAATTTATGCCGAATTACTTGCAGGTTATTATCATTCACTTCGCGACGCAGGGTCTTATCGACCAGATAAGCTAGAAAAGGAAGATATTGTTAAAATAGCTTCTCAGGAGAAGTTTGACGAAAAAGGTAACCGGATAGTCAGCGTTGAAGAGAAGAACGGGTTTTATTTTAGATTTGCTGATGATTCACTTAAAGAAGAGCCATATGCAGTATCCCGGGTTTCGTTAAACGTTCATGTCCATAAAGCGCTTATCGAAGCACTCGACAATTTTTTTATTAATAATAAAAATAAAAAAATACGCGGATATTTCAAGGTAGCCAGCAAGGAGTCAACAAGTAGCCAAATAAACGATCCTCTCACGTTATATTTCTTCCAGGATGTAACTCCAGAAATGAAAGCAGCAATTGTTAGTATTGCCGGAGCTTATGTTAGAGAATATGAAAGCGCAGAAGAAGGCGATGTGTTTTGGGGTGAAAAATTAGCTCCGGGCATTGCATTAGTTCCTGAGATGCAGCCAGGGGAAGAAGAAGCCATGCTTGAGCGGGCCAAAGGGATAGATCCGGATTTAGAGAGAGCCGTACTTGTCCTGAAAGAAGCGCAAAAAGGTTTGAGCGCGGGTGATTGGCAGGCGCTAAGAATAATTATCGAGGAAAGTGAGCGGGTAGTTAGGGTGATAACGGCGCAAAAAGGCGGCGCCGCTAGTCAGTCGCAGGCAAACCAGCCAGCAGCCCCAGCTCCGGGCGCGGCGGCTTCGGAAGCAAAACAGCAGCCAACGCCGGCTCCGAGCATTGCCCCTGAAGTAAAACAACCCCAGCCTGTACAACAGACAGCAGAAGTTGAATCAGAATTTAATAAATTATTAGAGAGAATACAAATCCAAATAGATGGAGATATTTCTTTAAGTGGCCTTAAGCTAAATGGATTTAATCCAAAATATAAGATAGTATTAAATGGCATAACCTACTATTTATCAGAGCCTTATATATCGTCAGAAAACGAAAGACCATACTTCACTGCTTTCATATATAGGGTTAATCCTGAAACCGGCAAAGAAGAAATCTTTGCCAGAACAATTTATAAGAGCAATTCACAGAATGTCTGGAGAGTGGCATCGCATAAAGGCCCCGGCGGATGGATTGGCAAAGGCTTGGGCGAAGAGACTACCAATGCGCCCCTTGAGATACAGTCATTATTAGAGAAGATATATTTAGCCAAAGGTGAGTTAAAAGTTCAAAAGGGTTTCTATGAGGTTTTGATAGAAGAAGGATATTTAGCGCCTGAAGATTTTAGCCAGACAATAGTATTTCATGGTAAAGAGCTTAACGGCGGCATATCTATTGGCAACTTTACAGATAAAGGTAATCCTGCCTCATTTAAATTCTTGGCAGGATACGAGCCTGATCTTGAGAACGGCATTGTAGAGACGTTCGAAAGCAAGAATCCAATTTACGGAACTGTAAAGTTATACAGGATATTATCAACCAACAGACAAATTCAGTTTATATTCAATGTAGACAGTGAAGACAGGGTATGGGTGGGAGCTGTGCAGCCAATGGGTTCAAGACTTACTCGCTTTGGAGTAAGAGCGGATAGAGTAAATGTAGATGAAAATTTATTAATGCCTGCCAATGAATATTATCGACAGATTCCAGAACAATTTAGAGGAGAACATAAAGTAGATAGTTATTATGATGCCTCTGCCTTCCTTAATCAGATTCCAGCAATAATAGAATTTAGAGCAAACGTGCTGGAATCCCCAGAGCCTGTAAAGCTTCCTCGGCCTGATTTTAATCCTATTGAGGGTACGAAAATACCGACTCCAGCAACTACGCCTCCACCTGTTACAACTATCCCTGCGCCGCGCGTGCCTACGCCAATTCCTATAGTAAGCCATATTCTTACCTTTGCGAGGGCATTGGGAGATAAGGCAATGAGTATAGTTCATATAGCTCCGCCTTCTGCATATGCCGAAGGGGAAGTTTCTCAAGAAGGAAGTATAACACCTATAGAACAAGCTCAAAAATCTCATCCTTATACCGGCCCTCCAGTCTCTGACTCCAAGACAAATCCAACAAATAACGCTGGTTTTGCACGTGTTGACGCATTAGCCAATGCAAAAGGTGCTCGAATTGCGTCTGAAAGAGGCCAAGGAGAGCCAGGCGCCAAAGGTCTACCCGTAGAAAAGACAGGTAATGACCAAGGTGCCCGGGGTGTAAGTAGTGTAGAGAAGAGCCCATTAGGTTTAGGTGGAAGAGTAAGATTAAGTGTTCCTAAGTTTATTGAGCGATTAAGACGTTTTCTTAAGCAAACTCCTTCACAGAAACCCAGAGGGACTCATAATGCCCGTGATCCACCTGCTGAAAAACTAAAAGGTGGTCTTTTTGTCTTTTTAACCTCCAAAATCCTACCCAAAGTAACTTCCTTAATCCATAATATAAGAGAAAAAATTAATAATTTAACTCAATTCAGGGCTCGCAGAGCTCCGGATACCTCCCGGAAGAATTCTGACCCCTTTGCGGCCCTGGATGTAATGGATAAAACTAAGAGAACAGTGGAGGCTGGGGTATTGAGACTTTCTCAACCCACTAAGACAAAACCAGAAATCGCACCTGATTCTACTCTAGGATTGGCTGATTTTAAAGGTAGACCAGCTGAAGGCCAAGATCAAGCCAGAGCCTTAGAAGAGCAACCCACTAAGACAAAACCAGAAATCGCACCTGATTCTACTCTAGGATTGGCTGATTTTAAAGGTAGACCAGCTGAAGGCCAAGATCAAGCCAGAGCCTTAGAAGAGCAACCCACTAAGACCAAACCAGAAATCGCACCTGATTCTACTCCAGGATTGGCTGATTTTAAAGGTAGACCAGCTGAAGGCCAAGATCAAGCCAGAGCCTTAGAAGAGCAACCCACTAAGACCAAACCAGAAATCGCACCTGATTCTACTCCAGGATTGGCTGATTTTAAAGGTAATTCAATTGAAGGCACGATAGAAGAGATTACCGGAGCAGTGGTCGATTATATTATTCAAAATGGAATTGTAATTCTTGGTATTGGTGAACGAATGCATTCTGCTTTTTCATTGGGAAATGTGATGATACCGTACTTGTTACCAGCATTTAGAAAAGCAGGGTTTAAAGATTTGATAGTAGAAAATTTATTTAAAGATATTTCCCGTAATGAATGGGAGATTGTTTATAAAGAGCTAAGGAAGTATGCGAATGCTCCCATTGATGTAAAGTTTAGAGCACTTAAAGATTTGGTGCTGAATAATCCAGATAAATTACCTAAATTAAATCTCAATTATGAAGAAATTGTCTATAATAAAGATGGCTTATTACTGCTAATTATTGAGGCATATAGATTAGGAGTTAATTTATATGGTATGATTAGGTCAGAGCAAGCAACGAAAGCAACAATAACCGAAATGGCGATTAGTATTAAAGAAGGCGGAGAAGCTGAGGCGCAAAGGTTAAAGAAGACTGGAAAGGTAATGATTTATGGCGGAGATGAGCATGTTAGCTGTCTTCCTCTTAGGCCTTCACCAAATGTTCCAGAGCCTGATCGCGTTACGTTCGGTTCATCTTTCTATAGAGACACGAGATATCCATATTTAAACCTATCAATAGTTAATGGAACACTGGAAGACATTGAAAGACGTAAAAATGATTTTGGCGAGATGGGATATAACTTTTATACTTCAGAATTAAAAACTCTAGGTTTGGGTAACGTAAGAATCCGTGTTATTAGAAGCGAATATGAGCATAGGATACTTCTCATTTACCATAGTCCTTGCGGCACTGGCACCGGATTGGATAATATAAGAAATACAAATAACATCAGCAATACAGAGAATAAAGGAAATAGAATAGGTTCCATCATAAGAAATATTTTCAGAGCGCAAGGATGTGCCTTCGTTGTAGAAACCGCAGAAAATAATAAAGAAAGCGCTTTCATAGCTGCAGGGGATGAGGCGACAACAAGAGGAGCAGAGGGAAAAGGAAGCGCTTTCCCGGTTAGATTACCGCGTTTACCTAGAATCATAACTGTAACCTTTACCTCTGTTTTGGATGCCTTAAGGTTATTATTAAGTAAATTAAACGATATTTATAAAGGATTAATTGCAGATTCAGATAAGAAGCAGGAAGAGGAAAAGTCAGCTCGAGTTAAGAGTGAAGAGGCAGATAAACTTGGCACGCCGCCAGAACAGGCAATTGGCTCAGAGGACCAAAATAAATCCCATGCCCCTCCTTTATCTTTCTTACAACTGGTGAAGAAGGTCGTTAATTTAATAAGAGAAAGAGTTAAAAAGGAGGGAAAAGATGTTAAAGATGAATTTAGAGGAGTGGAGCCAAGAAATAAGAAGTTTAGAGGCGCAGTTCGTGGCCGAGAACCTCAAGGTAAGGTTACAAGAGGCGCGCCAGCGTCAGATAGAAAGTTGGTACCCGGTACAGGAGATGAGTTACCAGGCAGAACAGAACCGATAGACACCAGTGGCAAAGATGGTGAGCCGCAAGGTTGCACAGGTAAATATACAAAAGATGAAATACTTAAATTAATAGAGAAAGCTGAAGCTCAAAGACTTGTTAAATCACCCAATCTTATTTTGAGATTCTGTCTATGGTTAACAGATAGAAGAGTCAATCCTTTATTAAAGGTTTCAGTTAAACAAGGTCGTCTCACAGGCCCACCTGCTGTTATTACTGGTTACCGCATAATTGAAACTGAGCAGGTAACCTTTGGCGCTTACATTGTAAATGGTATCCTCTATATTGAAAGTTCCTACCTTAAAGAGCATTCCTTAAAAGAAATTATCCTTCACGAAAGAATAGAAGCAGTATCCAATCATAAATTAGCAGAAGAATTAACCAAAGAATTATTAAAATTATTAACCCAGCCGCAAGGCCTAGCATCCACCGTGGCGGTAATGTTAGGAAGAGCGGCTATTTTGTTATCAAGGGTCTTCCTGCCCCTGACCTCGGGGGATTCTGACCCTGGGAAGGCCCTTGGTACAAAATTAAAGGAGGTGTACCTATGGTTAAAATCAACTATGCAGAGATTAAGTTCGAGCACGCCGTCGTCTTCAGCAACGAAGATACGGTCTTTGCTGCAGCGTATGAGAACGGTTCTGGAAGAATGCGTATCTTCCTTATATTCAAGGGTGACCGGGTCTACACTCGTAATGGCATTGCCTCAAGCTGGGAGTTACTTACAGAGGAAGATACGAGGTATATCCTTAATTCCATCTACCGCGCAATCACTGCTGAAGAAGGGTTACCTACGTATAAACTCAATGGTTCGTACGAGACGGTCATTGGCCAGAATATTCCCAACATCCCCAATTAGGCTACGCCTTTCTCGCTTAGGCGTAGCCTCCTTGGCTAAGGCGGTGCGGAAAAAAGGCGATAAACTTACCTATGAAGATGCTGAGAAAATCGCCGCAAAATACAACGAACCTATAGAAGTTGTTTTAAGATTATATGACCGCAGCTTAAGTGACGACGATATTAAAACGATAATAACGACACAAAGAATCCTGGAGGCTCTTAACTATGTATATGTGGTCATTAGCAAGGCAGGTGCAGATGGAAAGAGATACATAATGGTTACAAACAAAAAACCGGTAGACAAGATAAAAGTTGTCGGCGGGGAGCTGGAAATTGAAAATACTTATTCTACCAATAAATTGCCTATCAGCATCTTAAGAAACGAGCAGGTTAGAGAATTGTTATTGTCTCAGATAGCCGGAGAATGGACATCTACAGGCAAAACGCCCAATATCCTTGGCTTAACCAACGATGGCGCATTAAGAGTGCAGATAGGAGCCGGTCAAACCAGAGAAATTCAAATAAAGTTAAACCCTTACAAGTATAGCTCTGTCGAGATTGAGAAGAGCATAGAAGAGATAATTAAGGTATTTAAGGAAATATCCCAGGCACTTAAGGCCCAGGAAAGAATTTTAGTCAGTTGTTTTAAGATTAAAGGCAAAGAATTTTATGAAGAATTTTATAATGCCGATGGACTGGATGCCGGCCAAAGACAGTCAACTTTAAGGTTGCTTCAGGCATTGCTGGGAGAGCAGGAGAGAATTTTAAACCTTGCAAAGGGAGAGCTCACCAGACTTAATTCCGGACTTAATTTAGGTAAACCCGAAGGAAATGAAACGCCCATAGATTTTCTGAACAGAAGGGTAAAAGAAACCAAGGCAGATAAAGATTTAAATGAGGCGATACTTGAATTTAGAGAGCAGTTGAGCCCGGTTGAAAAAATAGACTGGACGGAATTCAACGCAAGATATCCGGTCCGGGAAAACGGCGAATATGTGGTTGCTCATCCTTTATTATGGCAGAGGGTGAGGCAGGCATATAATAAAGAGATTGCAGAGGCCGCCGGGTTAACAGCTACCCAATGGCATAAAGTTGTCGGTAGAATAAGCGACAAAAAATATAGGTTAAGCGAAGTTCAGGACAATCAAGCCAAAACAACAAGGGCTGGCCAGCTGAATGAATTAATCGCTGCCTTAGAGCATTACTATGCTAAGGTTGTGCGCAATTCTGCGGAATTTTCATTCTATCAGGAACAGGTAGAGGCGATTTTGGATATATTGGCCAATGACAAGCATTATGTTTGGAATATAGCGATGAATAAAGGTAAGACCACAGAGATTTATTGGCTGGAAACAGTCCTTGCTATTAAAGCCCTGGGCCTGCCGCAGCGCCACGCTGTAAAGAGCACTTCTGAAGTGCTGAGCCAGCAGGGGAAAAAGGAACTTACCAAAGGGTTAAACAGGTTAGGAATAAAGGTATTATTTATTGAAAATCAGAATACTTTAGTAGAGCAAGGCAAACTTTCAGATTACGAGCAGCAATTAAGCAACAAGAATGTTGCGCTTGTAGCATCAAGCGATGTTTATCAGTCAATACTCTTACATGCGGAAAAGGGCGCGGGAGACAATGGAATATTCCGCGGACTCTTCAGAAAAATATTCACCAATGCCAGGGTAACCTTTGACGAATTAGGCACGTTGTTTGACGTTCCTCCTTATATTATCGGAGAAGAGTTAATGTTTATTGACGGAAAACGCAAGGAATACATAACAATTGCCGACCACTTTATGGATAATGTCTTCTGGCCGATTATTCAGGAGTTAGCCCAGGAAAAAGGATGGATTAACCCGGATGGGACTATAGATACGGAAAAGTTAAAAGCCTATGTGTTCGCAAAGCTGGAAGTGGAGGTAGATGAAGCAACCTGGAACGCGCTTAAGGGAGCAAGCATAGATACGGCTATTGCGGTTTTAAGCGATGCCATTAACAAAGCCAAAGAAGCAAAGCTTGAAAGTATTAGCGCGAAGAATCTGGAAAAATTAGTTGAGGCATTAACAAGGTTCAAGAAAGTTTCCGGAGGAGAACAGAAACTGCCGATATTTATAAATCTGGAGCAGCAGAATAAAATCGTTCTTTTAGGCAGGAATAGAGAACTCTCCAGGGAATTCCTGGATAAAGTAGCCGGAAGATATAACGCCAAGGACTGGGAAGATTTTAAGTCGAAAGACAAAGTCAATCTCGGCCGGCTCCATTACGTTTATACCGTGAAAGTAGAAACGATAATTCAACAATTCCAGCAGGCCTTATACAAGGTTTACGGTAAGGATATCGTAGAGGCCGAAACTTTAGCCGAAACCCTGGAAATGTACGTCCAGGGTAAAGACGTAGAAAAATCTTTCGCGCAATTCAAGAAGAGAATCCTTGATTATGTCGGGGCATCTCATATCAAGAAGTTAGACCAGCTTATTATCGTGCAGTTTGCGGACAGAAGGCAGAAGGTCTACGAATACAGCAAAGTCGCAGGTATAGTCAAGGATTACAGAGTGGAAGAATCTTTAGGCATCAGATACGCTTATGAAGATAGGGAGGATAATGAAGAAAACAAGGTAAAGAACGGAATAAGCTTAGAAGCAAAACTTAAGGACATCTCTGCGCTTGAATATTATGAGGCGGTAGTGGTTTCAGGGTTTGTTACCAATCCCAAGCAGAGGCCTTCAAATATTGCGGAAGAATACTTAACTCAGTGGATACATAAAGGCAAATTCGGGAAAGAAAAGTGGAACAGGGAAGGCGTAATTGCTCACGATGAGGCAAGCGGCGTGATTATATTACAGTTGATTCTCAGGGCACAGGGATTAGGTGCGCAGTTTGTGCTCAAGAGCGGCACTGCATCTACGATGGACAAGGCAGTGGGTATTTTGGGATATAAATATTTAGATAGGGGCGCTTTTGATACTGAGAGATTCTTAGGAGCGATTACCGGAAAGAAGGATTTTGACGCGGTTATGTCAGATATAAAGGAAAAGATAAAGAATACCGACGTAAGCGAGTGCGGCGCTTATTTTGTCCTTGGGGTTGAGCCGTTCTACCTTTTTGATAAGATGGAAGCCGTCAGGAATGAGGTGTTCCAGAACGGCATTAATGTGGTCATCTATCATAAAGAAGGAAGATTTTATTTTGCAAGGAATGAGGGCGGAGAGATTAGCGAAGAGGCAGTTAGCGAAGATAAGATACCCGGCCGCGTGAAAGAATGCGTCTTGAGAAAGGAAAAAGTTTTCATCTTGCTTTCTCCTGACAAAGTCGAAGCCACCAACATCTTACTGGTTAAAGAAGTGGATAATGAAGTCGGCAAGAAAGTCGGCAATTGGTATGGTGTAACCGATATAGTTGAGACAACCTTTGAGCGCGCTTCCCAGATGCTCGCCAGAAAGAGATGGGAAGATATTTTTGACGGGATGGCGCCTTGGAATAATGAGGAAGGAGAAGACTGCCGCAAATGGGATAATGTGTATGTATTAGGCGTAGAAGGAGCGCTTACGCTTACCCCCGAAGCATTCATAAAAGCATTCATATATAATGCCAAGATACGCCAAGAGGTGTATAAGACCGAGAAAAATCTGGAAAATGTCCAGACCGGGTTGCATGCCTTTGCAGTGCGCGTATTTGATACGATTAAGAAATATGCCAAGGACGCTGAGAGCAGGGAGAGAATCGAAGAAATCGAAAATGACTTTTTCTTCAATGTGAAATGGGGCGCAAACATTCCTTCGCAGGATATGTGGGATTCAGGCGCAGAAAGAGTTAATGAAGTAGTGCGTTATTACCGCTCGTTCCTGACCAGCAAACAAAGGGAATTGAACCGCTATTTAACTCCCGAAGGAGTAAAGGAATTAAACAGGACAATCGGGACCAAAGAAGTGAATAGCATTACATTTGCGCCTCAAGGGCAACAGGAAGCGCGGGGCGTGTTTGACATCTTAAGGCCAAGACAGGTTCCTGCATTTGATAAATTTATTGAGGCCTTAGGTAAGATTATCAGGAAAGAAGATATGCCTTCTATTGCCGGTTACAGGGCGTCTTTTGAGCAAAACAAAATGGCTACTCCGGCAAAATTTACGGCTCACGCCAAAGCCCGTATGGGCGCTGAGAATGCCAATGCCTTAATTCCAGCTACAATTGGCAGGCCGTTGACAGAAGCAGGTGTGATAAGAGCAACTTTAAGAGGAAATATCAAGGGGTTATGGAAAGGAATTAAAGGGGTTTACGATGAAGCCCGCGAGATGTCCGTAGAGAAAGGCAAAGGAGGCGCTTTGACTGCTTTGGTGGCGACACAGGTTATCTTCCCTGTTGTCGCAGGTGTAGCAGCAGTAGCCACATTCGGGTTAAGTATACCTGTGGCAATCCTTGCCACATTAGCTTCCGGCACATTTATTTACGGCCTGAATAATTTCTTGCACGATAACCACAACAGAAAACTGCTCATTGCCGGCATTTTCGGCATTACTGGTTTAAGCCTGACCTCATTGATACCGGGCGTAGGCCTAACCTTTGCTTCGGCCCTGTTAGCGCCCCTTGCCGTCTTAGGCGCATTTATTGCCGGTTCCTGGATTTACGGCAAACTTGCCCAGTCAGAACTGACTGCTTCTAAGAGAGGCCCTTGGGCAAAGCCGTTTGAAAAATGATTTGGCCAGGCCGTAGTAGAATCTTTAATTAATATTGTAAGTAATATTGCGCGGAAGAGAAAACTGATAAGCTCCACTTACGGAAGCGAAAAGGGTATTATTGCCTGGATGGGACGTTCAAAAATGTATCACAGGTTTGAGCAGGAACGTAATGCCGTTGTCTTTGCCAATGCCAAGGTGCTTAATCCAGACATATGGACAAATGATATGGAGGTTTATGCGCAACATTTCAATATGAATTCCGAAGAAAGGGCAGAGGCAGCAGGAGTCCTCTTACCTAAGATTAAGGCCTTGTTGACCAAAGAATTAGTGGCGGCAGAGGTTAGCGGTCGGCCAGAGGTAATTCCCGGAATTGAGAACAAGGCAGAGGATTCTAATAGTATAGGGCTTGATTACTTTAGCGATTATCTGGGTATGCTCCATTACATAGAGGGAGCCAAAGACCCTTACTCCGGGCCGGCATTATTGACTTGGCTGAGCCTGAATCAGGGATATCGTTTCTTGTCCAGCGAAAGCGTAACGCAAACTTTAGCGGAATTGAAAGGGAAACTCGCCGCGGTTCAATCCGAAGAAGAGGCGGATAAAATACTGGAGAATATTCATATTGAAAACGGGTTGTGGTATGTAAAAGAGCCGCAGAAGAACGCTCAGACTATCTGGACCTGGACTTTTGATATTGACCCGTTCCTGGCTTATTACCTTGATTATGTAAAAGCCAAGAATGACGAGGAGGCAAAAGCTGCAATTACTACGCTGGCTTCTCTTGCCCGGGGCGAGGTTAAGATTGAGAGCATAAAAGAGAGCTCTGAAAAACTTGAGAATTTACCCCAAGGGTTGCAATTCCCCGAGAACCTTAAGGATAGGATAAGATACGATGCTCAGAAAAAACTCCTTATTTTTAAAGGGGTTATGTCTACAGAACAAAAGAAAGAACTTCTAAACCTATCAACGGACACCTCGTATCAAAGGGCTATAGAAGGACTTTTTCAGAGCTCTCTAAAAAATAAGAGATTAGCTGAAATTTATTCTCTGGTATTTGAAGAGCATGCCTTTGCTCGTATGGAACTCGGGATAGAATTTATAAAATATTTACTCCAGAATGATATCACTGTAAATGACTTAAGAGATAGATTATCCTTAAAGGGTTCAACCACAGACATTATTAATAGTTTCGTCAAAGCGTTAGAGGAGATTGACGGGATTCGTTTCGGCGACCTGACCTTGATTGGGAAGGCAGTTCTTTTAGGGTTACTCATCGAATCCAACGGAAATGCCGCTAAATATATTTCTAAATATATTTCCTTAATAAAGAATTATAGAGATTATCCTAAATTATTAAAAGAAGAGTTGAAAGCAATGATAGAAGCGCTGGCAGAAAAATACAGTTACATTCTAACCTATGAAGCAGAGAATAGCGAAAAATTAAGTGAAAAAGAGAGAGTTACGCTTTACAACATAATAAGATATACCGATATGGACTTGGGCGATATAGAGACAATATGTAAGATTATCGAAACATTAGCCCAAATCTTAGGCGTAAATTACAATGAGGCGCTTGGTGAAATCTTCGGCCTCGCCAAGAAGGATAATAATCTTACTAACGCAGTCAAAGAATATCTCCGGAAGAATGGATTTACTGAAGAAAATGGAATTGACCTTAATAACGGCGTAATCATTCAGACCATTATGAAAGACGGCGAGAAAGCCACAGCAGAAATTCAGAGAGGAAGGCAGATTATCTCTACCGGCGAAATCAGCGATGCCTCTCATTTAGCCGTCGGAGAAATCTTAAAGGATGAAATAGGCCAGGCCTGGATATTCGCAGGCAAAGATGGAGACGATTATAAATTATCACCAACGCCGGAAAATAGAGAAGATTCTATTACTGTCACAGAAGAGAAATTAAGGACAGAATACCGCCGGGCGTATGATTCAATTTTCGATAACGGCTCTTACTATGTCTTCTCTAAAGGCAACACGTATATCGGAGTTCCGTTAGATAGGATTGCCTGGAATATAGAAAATCTCATTACCAGTAATGACCAATACATTTCTATTTTACCCGCAGAGGCCCCTGCGAAAAGGGAACTTGTAATTGTTCATCCTGATGAAGTCACCGGCTACAGCCGCAAAATGATTGCAGCGCGCATTAAAGAACTTATCAATGTGGCCGCCGAGGATAACAAGGACAAAGCGGCCAAGGATAACAAGGACAAAATACTCATTATCGCTTCTATCGCATTACAGAAATATACCTTAGAGCCGAAATTGCGGGAATGGGCCGCAAAATACCGCAAGAGCATTGAAATCGTGTATCTACCCGATAGAGAAATTATTGCTTTGTCCAGCGCGGACTGGAGAGAGATAAACGGCAAGGTGCAGTGGAGCGCGGATGATTTTGCAAACTTAGCCAAGAAAGTCGGGAAAGAAGGCAATTATTTTGAGGCATTAGTGCTTGTCGGGGTAGATACCTACAGCAATGAGAATGATTCCAAAGTTTTAAATAACACATATCATAACTTTGTTTATGGCATCGGGCTTCCTGGCGAGAAGGCTGCGGTTGTCTCCGCCAATAGATTACATCCTCAATATTACAGGGAAATAGAAGAAGAAACTGATGCCGATAGAAAACTCTTTCTGGCCAGGGTTATGACTGAAATTAACCACGAGCTTTTAGGCCACGGCAAAGGCTTAAAGCACTGCACTTCAGACCATTGCTGTATGAAATTCTCATCTAACATCCACGGCGTTGACCAGAAGAGGGATTTCTGCCCTGAATGCCAAAAGAAACTTTTGGATAAAGGCGTGGTTTTTGTGAAAACCACAAAAGAACAACAGGCAAAGGCCTCAGAGATTTCAGGATGGTTAAGCCAGGCCCCCGCAAACTTAAGAGAAAAAATATCTTGGATTAAGAGAATTGCGGATGCAAAGTCAAACGGCGAAGTGGAATGTTTTGAAGGTAATAAATTTACCGAATTCCGGTATATAGTTGATAAAGATAAACCGGTTCAGCCATTTATAATACATGCGGATATCAGGGTTGATGCGTTATTAAATGATTTATTCAAGAAAGGCCTCACCGAAGAACAGATTAAGGATTATATACAAAACAGGGGCTCAATAAAGGGCAAGCTGGATAATAATTTGAGTATAGTCCTGTTTTTAAATATCCTCTTTGGACAGTATGTCCAAGGTGGAGAGAATGTCATATTCTTCTTCAGCCATGATGAGGAGACAAAACATAACGGCGCTAAAGCCGTAGCTCAAAGAATAAAGGCATTACAAGACGAAGGATTAAATACAGTAACACCGGTTTATGACTTAGATGTTCATAACGATAAGGCAGTCAGGAAATTTGGCAGAGGTATAGTCGTATATTACTATGATGAAAAATCTCAGGCCCATGCGGAAAAGTTAAGAGATATCGGCAAAGAAATAAGCATCAATGTCTACCCGCTGGTTCCTGAGTATCGTACCGACGGCCTGCAACTTACTAGAGAGGGTGTTCCTGCTGTGGGTATCGGTGTTTCAATTATGAATACGCACACCAAAGACGAGGAGTTGGCTTTCATAAAAGACATCGAAGACTTCCTAAAACTTATGCAAGAGGTTTACGGGAGAAATACAGGAGTAAAAGATGTCCAGGAAGTTATGCAGCCGAACAGCCTCATCTTGCATCCAGCTGTGGTGGAAATGGCCAAATATATTGAAGAACCGGTAGAGCAGTTTGCGCAAGAAGTAGCAGCCAGATTAAACGGAGACAAAGAACTTCTGAATAAAGGCGCAATACCATTAAAGGCATTACTGGAAGCTGCCGCAGATGCGAATTTAAAAGTTAACAGGAACGGCACAGAGGCCTATGTCTGGAAAGATATTGATAAACTGGAAATCCCCGTCTTAGTATTGCAGAAAAACGGAGACCAGAATACTTATTATAGGCCTGAGATTCAGACCAGAAAGAAGACGGATATTATAGATTTCAATAGAGAAGTAGGGCCAGAAGAACTTGCACTGATGATGGTGGTAGGTGATGTTGAGGAAGCAACAGCAGCGGCTAATAACGACGGTGGCAGTAGCAAGACGCCCACACTTGATGAGATTAAGGCTGTGGATCATCCGGGTAGTGTAAAAAACCTGACAGATAAGCAGATGTATAGTGGACGGGCGGCAGCAGAGTCAAGCAGCAGATTAAGCGGCAAGATAAACAGAGCAGCCGACGATATCTTTGACGGCGGCAGCAACCCGGCCGCAGACGGCGGGATGAATTACGATGATTTGAAATGGGTCGCAGTAGCTATTCCGATGGGTTTTGTCCATATGGCTGCGCTGTTTGGTTTGTTCCCCGGCGCCTTGAACGACGGCATGAAGGTAGCTTGCTGGATAGTCGCTTTTGCCGCTATAACGCATGGCTGCGCAGGCACTCCTCTCTTCCGCGACGGCGGCAGCGCCAAGCAGGACGGCGGGAAGGTAGTCATTGAAAAGAGCGATTCAGAAGATGTCCGGCGGTTTGTGGAGAATCTCTTTGTCCGCAGCCTTCCGCGGGAACAGATACGAAAATTGTATGACGCCGTTGTCCGCGGCACGGCTTTGGAGAAAGGGTCTATTAGAATAATATTTGAGGGCAATATGCTGAAGATAGGTGAAATGCCGCAGCCGTACCCGCTCCTCGATATCGATTTAGGACAACGAATATTAAAGGTGTTTGCCGTAGGGCCTGAATCCGAATATGCGCAGGAATATCGCATAGAAACTCATTTTGATAAAGGGTTTATCTTAGGAAATATTTCCGTTATTACCGATAAAGGTTTCATACCGCTAAAAGATTTTGTGCTCAACCGAGTGCAGGCATATCAGAAATATACGAATCTTAATATGGGAGTTGTCAATAAGGTGATTCAGCATTTTGGCGATAGAGAACTAGAATTAGAAGTAAGCGGTAGCGTAGTCAATGGTTTTACCGTACGCGTAGACCCGCTAAATGCCATATGTAAGATAAAAGGATACGGCCTCTTGACTAAAGGCCTGGGATGGCAGGCAAGGCGAGCTCCGTACCAAAATAATGAGTCTATAAAAAGCCTCTGGCATAAGCATCCCTATGGCAAGGCGGGCCTTGTGCTATCACCCGGAGATATTATCGCCTTGCTGGATGAATATAAAAATGACCCATCCCTAAATCACCAGGAAATCTTTGTTAATGATAACGGAGAGCTTTTGGGCAGGACATTTCATCTAAAACGAGGATTTGACAGGGTGAAACTCAGGCTGGAATCTCTTGAGCTCAGGGCATTTGAGCAAAAGATAAAACAAGCGCGAACAGGAGAACGGGAAGCGTTAATAAGGAAATTTTTTGATACCGCTACATTTTCGATCGCCTTGGACGGCGGCGGGGAGTTAGAAGACAAAATTGCAGGCTTTAATGCGGCGTTTGAGCAGGCGCAGCAAACTGATATTGAAAAACTTGATTCCATAACCGTAAAAGACTATTGGCAGAAAATAGTAAAACTTAAGGAAAGAGTTGATTTCGGCCTGGAAATGATTAAAGGCGCCTTTAGCCCGCCAGAATGGGTGGATGTAAGAGAGCTGGTTGAAAGCGCTGTGAGGGTAGAGCAGGCAGCCACTAATAAGCCAGTAACTTTTGAACCCACCAAGGGCAATGCCTCGGTAAGGGCGAGAAAGGTATTGCTGAGCGCTGCCATAATAAACTACATCCAGAATGCCGTAAAATACACGCCTCTAACTGGTGGCACCATAACTATTACCGTTACTCAGGAAAACGGTAGGGCCAGAGTGGAAGTGCAGGATGAGGGAAAGGGTTTGTCAGAAGAAGAAAAAGCAAAGGTATTTAATAAGGGTTTTATGGCTAAGTTAACTAAAGAAGAATTAGAGCAACTGGGCAATATCCAAAGAGGCGGTTTAGGCTTGTATTTAGCCGCTAGGGCAATTGAGTCGTCGCATGGTGAAGTGTCTGTTGCCAGCCCCGGGAAAGGCAAGGGAAGCACCTTTGGTTTAGAGGTGCCGGTTTCTGCGGAATATAGCGAAGTTGATTCCGGCCTTATCGCAAGAATAGTAAGCCACGACGTAAACAATTATTTAAACGCATTGCTGGGTTACGCAGAACTGGCGAAAGAGGAAACTGAAGAGCCATCTATAAAAACTTCCTTAACCAAGTTTAATGTTGCAATAAAAGACCTCATCAGCGCATTGAAATCTATTGAGAGCAGGTTTGGAGATAAAGCAAAGAAAGACGGCGGCAAGCTGCAGCGCGACGGCGGCACTGAATCTATCCTGGATAAAATCCACAGATTTACTCATAACCCGGCTGTAATGGGGGTCATGGCTTTTATAATAGGCGGGCTGGGAACTTATTCTTTCCTGAATTCAATTCAGCCTAATTTTACAATTATTTTGATGTACTTGGCAGGTTCGCTGGGAGTAGGTGCCGTTGCCAGGCACCTGGTTCCAGGTATAAATGAAACGCATTACGGAAAATACGACTTAGCTAAAAAGAGATGGCTTAGTGCCGCTCGTTCTTTAGTAGCCGCTATATGTATTATATCTTCTTTATTGATTGGGCCTTGGTGGGTTATTCCTTTATTAGTACTCGTTGCTGTTATAGATGGGTTATTAGCGGTAGTCGGATTTTATAGATATAATAGCAGTAAAGAAAACAAAGATATCGGCGCGGTAGCCAAAATAGCAGAGCAGCGCGACGGCGGCGCAGGAAAATCCAATATAGAACCTTTGTTTAAGCCGGGAATAAATCTACTAGATATTGGGACCGGTATCGGAAAGTTCTTGGATGTGTTGTCAGACATTAATCCAGAAGCTAAAAAATTAGTAGGTGTCGATAGAGAAGAAGTAATAACTAGTTATCGCAAAGATGGAATAATTGAACTGCAACCTTTAAATTTTTGCAAGAGAGATAGCAAGTTGAAAATTGAAAAAGAACATTACGATATCGTTACAATTAATTATCCGGACGATTATAAAGAATCTTATTTGGAGGCATTATTTGACCTTGCAGCTTGGGCACTTAAGCTGGGCGGAGTAATCTATGTTGTCGTTGATTCAGAATTTTTGGCGGAAGAGTATGAACGACATATAATAAATAAGCAGAAATCATTAACTTGTGATATCTTCCCTCTTCCAGAAGAGTGGCCGCGTTCCGAGTATACGTCTGGCGAAGACCCTCGCGGAAAGCATCGGCTTTTGATTATCAAGCCCAAAGCGCAGAATAATAATGAGAAAATAAGAGATACCGACGGCGGCTCATTGGGAGATTCTAGTCTTGTGGCGGGAATTGTTAGTGCGAATTTCCTGTTTTCTGTGGAAGGTATAGTGCTTTCTGCCATTACAGTAGCAGCCACAATGGGTGGACTTGCTTACGCAGTAAGCTGGTTTAGGGGTATGGACAAAGCTCAGGCTGTAAAGAATGCTTTCATTGTCGGAATTGCCAGCCTCCTAATGTATGGCGGGTCTATGTTTATTTTAGCTCTTCCTTACCATTATACTAAAGCAATCTGCTCTTTGTCACCTTGCATATGTTTAAGCCCAAGCCAGAACAAAAATCTGCTTGGCCAGAAAATTGTGCGTGTGCTTAATGAAATTAAATTAGGCGCGTTAGTGGCAATGTTCGGTAGAATTAGTCGGTTCTTCACTAATGTATGGGTAATACCGAGGAGAAGATATGCATTCAAGGCCCAGAAAAGCGAAAAGGCTGTTTCAATAAAGATTGACGGAGGAGAATCTACTGCGCGCGCGGCGATACCACTTATTACTGAAAAAGATCTTAGGGTATCCTTTGATTTGAGTATGTTTATGAGGCAATACCTTGAACGGTTTATTGAGGATAATTTGAAAAGTATGGAATTTCAGAACAACATTGTGCTTGGGTTGTTTGGTAAGAGAGACGTTAATAACATTGTCGTTACAGACATGGCTTTAGTCAATTTTGCAAGTGTTAAATCGTTTGAGGATTTTGGAGAAAAAGGCCTTCGCTATAAATTTATTGACCCAGCGGTTCTGAAAAAAGAGGCTGTATACCAGAGCCATAAGGGAGACGACTATAAGTTCATTAAAGTTGAAAATGCAGATTTCTTAGGGTTAATGGTTATCTTTCCGGATGTATTGCGGCAGACTAATCCCTCAATAACCGGTATTGTCACGAAAAAAATTAACCGGATAATATTTGAGGAATTGGAACTTTTTGGCGAAGAATTTGAACGGGCCATTAATGCGCCATTTATTATCGGTGTCCAGCAGGGTACAGAGTATCCTGCTGGTAGGCTGTTCGAATCCATGTCTCTTAAAGAGAAACGCAATGCTTTACGTTTAGTTTTCTTCACGCAGGATAATGAAACCGGAATAGAGGGCATCAGCGTTGAAGAATTTGAAAAGCCATTCAGGATAAACGATACAGAAGTTTACGGAAATGATAAAGCACATATTTCTTTGCGCGACGGCGGTGAATCTAAAAAAGAGGAAGAGGCAATACAAGCGCAGGCCAAAAGCATTGGAACGGCTCTTAAACACACAAGCGATAAAGCGACAGAAGAAGTTTTTGATAGCATGGAAGCTAATTTAGCTCGGTTAAGAAAATTTAATTACGCTACCGTTGATAGGCGGCGTCCTGGCCAGAGGGAAATGGTTGAAATATTGAGGAATGAACAGATAGCAGGGTTTGCTTGTTCTGGTGGAAAAACTATTCCTATAATAATAGATGCACATGGACGCCTGACATATTATAAGCATATAGGTATTAATGCGGGAGTATTCGTTTGGATGCCTAATTCAGAGATAGCCCATATGCATTCAAATATTGCTGGAATTATTCTTTCTCCTCTAAGAAGGAAGGTTGGCTATTTAATAAGTGCTGACAGGGGCTTTATCTATGATTATAAAATAGATAATTTTATCCCTGCTTCTGCTCAAGATGTCTTTAGAACATGTGATCTCGTCTATGGTGAGAGGAAGCATTTTATTCATGATTATCTCTTTGAAGCTCACCGTGCTTACACACCAGCACAGCAAGCCCAGATGAGTAAAAAGAGATTTATTACCATTGATGAGTTCCACTTTGCTGATGCTACTCCTCATATAATTTCTTCAGCAAAAGATAATAAGAAACAGGCTCAAGAAGTAGAACTGCGTAAAGAAGCAAAGGGTATTGCAGAGAAATTGTTAGGGATTTCCCGGTTAATAAGATGGCTATATATTACTAAAGACGAAACAAGCCAAACTGTAGAGTTAAAATTGTTGGGTAGAAAATTTGTTAAGAAGCACCTGTCCAGTTCCGCAGTTGAGAACGCCCAGGGCGTGGAAATTGAAAGATTAGTTGAGAGGGCCTTGGAAGCCCATCTCTATCGTAAGACCAACGAAGATTTCTTTATCAATGCTCAAGGAGAGGTTATTATCATTGACTCATATAGTGGTGCACCTCAAGGAGGCATGAGATGGAGTGATAAATTGCATTCAGCTGTAGAAGCAGATAAAGGTGTTCCTATTCAACCAGATACAAATCATTTAGCGGAGCAGGTGACTCGGCATTATCTTGGTCTTTCACATATCATTGGCTTTAATGGGTGCACAGGTACTCCTGATACTTTGATGTCTAGTAAAGTTTATGGTAAAGAGGTTATAACTGTGACTGATGAGGAAGGCAGCCCTATTGAAGCTACAGGTGAGGTAGAAAATCTAGGCCGTAGATTTTATGAAACGAGAGGAGAAGTTTTAAATGAAACAACTAACAGGATTTTAGCAGTAGCTAATAATTCCGAGGTAAATAAGCAAAGATCAGTTATGGCCAAGGTTATCTATCTCACCGAAGTTGACTTGTTGAAGGAAAGGTTAATAAGTGTAGGCTTAGGAGAAGAAAGAATTATGTGTGTAGATGCACGTAATTCAGAGAAACTTCCTGAGTTAGAAGATTGGTTAGGTGCCAAGCCAGGGAGAGTTGGGATTGTTACCAATATTGCTGCTATGGCAATCAATATAAAGATAGGAGAGGAATTAGCGCGCAGGGGCGGTCTGCATATCATCTCTGCTTATTGCGATGAGATTCAGTTATTAGAAGACCAGACTAGGCTGCGAGGGCCCAGGAACGGTAATCCTGCTAGCTGGGAAGGAATCTGGTCATTAGAAGACCCGATATTTACGAAGTATCCTGACTTATCTAGTGAGGCAAAGGGTATATTAAAAGCAAAACTGAAGAAAACCGGCGAACTTACAATTGAAGAAGGAGATGAAAATTTAAGAATTATCGAAGCCCTACGAGAAAAGATAGCCCAACAGAGAGTAGATGCAACGATAAGCGCCAATGAAGAAGCAGAACCTCTAGAAGAGATTCGTTTAAGTTTTGTCCGAGATCGCCAGTCAATTCTTGAAAATATAATCAGTCTTTTATCAAGAATGCATGGACAGAGAAGATTGACCCAGAACGAATTAGAGACGTATCGCACCAAGGCTCTCTTGATTGCTGATACCCTTTTTGAAGAATTTAATACAGAGACTGCCGATATAAGACATGAGATAAATAGATATAGCCGCACACATAGAGATGACCAGCAGTTCATATCCGATTTTGCTTATGCGCATAATGTTGCTATTTTGAGAAAAGCCTATAACAGAACAATTAAAAATATCTATGCCTTTATTTATGAGCATATCCTTAAAGATGCCGAGAGAGTAACGGGGGGTTCAATTGAACAGTTAGGTCTACCTAACATAAGTTTTAAAGATAGAATAAAAGAAATAGCCCATAGAGCTTTACCTTTTGTTTTGGGTCTGGTTATAACAGGGGTTGCTGCAGCGTTGGCTTGGTTTAGTTTCGGCCTGATAAACGGCTCTTGGTCACAGTATAGTTTAATTAAATATCTCTTTGATATTTTAGAAGGACTCTCTGTAATCACTAAGACATCAATAATTATTAGTGCTGTGCTTAGCTGTTTATCTCTCCAGGCACTCTTCTTAAGGCGTATTCAGATAGAGGATGTAAAGAAATTACGCAATGTAGCTTTACTTTTAGATGGCGTAGCTCAAAAGTCCTTTACAGATAATTTAAAAACCTGTCTTTATGTCTTTAAGCCCCTGTTGAGTTTATTAGGTTATCTTGCGCCCCTATCTGCAGTAGGAATATTATTCTTCCATATGTTTAATCCAATTTCTAGTATGTCTTTAACCTCTGCCACAATTGTGGCCTTACTGGGTGTTATTTTTGATATAGTTGCTTTATTACTCGGTCGTTCTTCTCTTAAAGAGAGACCTTCGGTAGCGATGAGACCGTATAACAGGGTTGTTAATTGGATAGCATACGGTATGTTCCTATTTACCAGTTTAAGTTTTGTATTTATAAATGCCCCACTGGTATTAGCTGTAGGTATATCTTTACTAACAACGGCTCTATTAGGTTTAGGCGTATATTATCTTCCTAAACGCTTAGGTGTAGATTCTATTGTTAATAAACATTTGGTTGGGTTAGGCTTATTAATAAGCGGACTTATTTTTGGTGGTCTCTTTGTAGCTATTCATATAAATGGTTTTAATCCTGAGTTGTTAAGAATAACCGGCTCGACAGGAATGGCTTTGATCGGTATTTTAGGTATATTTGTTATTATAAAATTAGCTTTAAAACATATTCCAATAATGGTCCGAGCTGATTTAGGAAATAAGGGCATAAATAGAAGTAAAATTGTAAGGGCGTATAATTATATAAGAAATACAATTGCATTCACCTTAGGAACAATACCCACCAACCTCATAAGTCTAATTATTGGTATTTCTGCTATCGTTGGTATCAGTGGCACCCTACTTACCATTGGAAAGTTAACTTTAGCTACTTTAAGTCCTATGTTTATTGGATTGATTATTTTAGGTGCTTTAGTTTTCATAATTGCAGCATCACTAAAACCCAAATATGTACTAGCGCCTATGAGTGGAGCTGTGGCATTGAGTGTAGCTACCTCGTTCTTTATGAACACAGAGGTAGCAGCTCAAGAAATGGACTTCATACAGAAGATACAAAACACTGATCCAGGCACATTAAATCCCGAATCTAGAGAAAACGGTGAAAGATTTCGTCAAACACTTATTACCATGGCCCAAGAGCTAAAGCTATTCAGCAACAAGGCAACGCAGTCATCACCTGCCGATACACAAGAAAACAAAGCTTTAATTGATGCCTTAAAGAGCCCGGCAGAAGAACCTGTCTCTGTAGAAGACATTGTAAAATCTACTGAGGAAGGTGCGGGGATGCAAGCTCGGGCTCCGCCACAAACTGAGGAATTAGCCACGCCGACACCTATTGAATCCACACCTACGCCAGAAGCGAGCATAATAGATAAGAACATTGACTGGATTAACGGGTTGTTGAACATTAAGTTATTTGCGGTGAGCGCGGCAGAGATAGATGAATTGCCTACACAAACACCAACTCCTACTGTCATTCCTACAACGCCTGGTATTGCTAATGTATCTTCGACCATAGCAAGAGATTCATCTGTGTCAATATACACAGATAGCACAGGAAGACAGATAGAGGTAACTTTTAACGGAATGGCCTGGGAAGCCAGAGTTGGTAATATGATAGTAGCAGGCGGCTCAGCAGGTTCTTGGAGAAATGAGCCATACAGTAAGGACTTAAGATTAGTATTGCAGGGTGCAGGAGTTCCTACCACTGCGCCAACAACTACACCAACACCAACTCCTACACCAGAAATTACACTTAAACCAATCTATACCATACAAAACGAATGGGTTGCGAACGGTGAAGGGATATTTGATATCAACTCCTTATATCCCCCTCCCGAAAAGAAGGCTGCATCCGAGCGCACCCTTGATTGGGGGAACATTCAATTAGTCAATCCAGATGGAACTGAAGAGAGATTTGAAGCTGACGGCAGTTGGAATATACTTAGTGGAGAGAAGAGTTTCGGCGATAAGATATTGACCAATTTTACTGTCAAATATGCAAAAGATTATTGTCATCCTTCAGAAGGAACAGCTGCAGTTGTGATTACTTCAGAGGGGACAGCTTCATTTAAAGTTGTTGATGTATGGGATCCTCAAGGAGGTTGGTTGATCTTTCGTAGTCCAATGTCCACTAAGTATGTTCCAATACTTACTCTGAAACCCACAGATTGGCAATATCTCGATATTGGGATATTCTCAATGTGGAGACTTAGTGTTACCAATCCTGCTACCGGCAGCCCAGAAACCTGGCTGATTCCCATCTCAGATAAAAACATAGGTATTGAGTATTTCACCGACCACATCAGCGATACCACTGTTGATAAGGTTTTTTTCTTCCAAGACCACAAAAGATATGACATCCAGGCACTTGACCGAGACGCCTCTGGGCAATTGTCAGCAAAGACAACTTATGAATATACCTCCGAGAATGACAGAGTTGCCGAGACGCTCTATTCTGATGGTAACATAGGATACACCAAAGAAAAATACGACCAAAGATTAAAGAAATGGCAGCCTCAGATTAAGCAGATTAAGACTCCTGATGGAAAGACAGTAATTCAAACTACAGAATGGTTGCGCCTTGATACCCCTGCAGATAACGAAGGTCAAATATTCTACATCGACGCTACTGGAGATGGCAATAATTTAGGCCCAGTAATTGAGATAACTACTGATGGATTTAGTCAGCTAAAGTTGATAAGGGTCTTTGATAATGATGAGACCCTGCGTCTAAAAGCCACTGTGCTGCCTGACGGCACGGTATCCGAGAGAACCGATGTAGAATACAAAAAAGATGGCAAGGTAGTATACCACATCAGTTCCCTCATCCAGGGCAAAAAGGTTTATACTACTCAGCAAACTTATGAAAATCGCTTCCTGATTGAGCGAGAATTGCTTCCTTTAGAGCCGGTAATTGTGCCTGTGCAGGTTAAAGAAAGAATCCCGGAAGAACAGATAAAGCAACTGTTCGAAGAACTTAAGCCCGCTGTGGATAAGACCCTTCAGGCTCCCACAATAATAGACCCTGCCAAGCAGCAATGGTTTAATAAGACTTTATCCGGTCTTTTCCAGCAGCCAGGATTTGTTCCGGTATATGGAGCACCCACTACCAAAGATATAAGAATAGAAAGAGCGGGCAATCAGACATTTATAAAGGACGCTGAGGGCAATATACTTGCTACCCAGACAACCCAATCAGAGGATTCCCTAAAGATTATCACTCAGACCTATAAACTGACCAATAAGACTGTAACTATCTACAAAAAAGGCCCGATGACTACTGGCTGGCAAGACGGTAACTTAATTACCAGCCTTACTGAACCTCGCTTAGGACTCGCTGGTGGCTATACGATTGTAGATACTCGCACAAATAAGATTGTAATCGAAGGCATTCCAATGAAAAACTTAAATGCGTCTGAAATCCCTGAGGAGGTTATGGGTTATGACGTCAGAGAACTTGATTATGAGGAGAGCCTCTACCGGTTTAAGAAATTCAATTCTCAGAATGATCTAATAGTTGAAGAGAGCCTTTTTGAAATCACCACCTACATCTATAACTATGATACCTATCGTTGGCCTTTAGATAAGAAGGGAGTTGAAGTTGCCTCTTATAAATTTGATAAGGTTAAAAATCAAATCTCAGAAATTTCCTTCGTCCTTGGCTGGGATAAAGATGGCAATACCTACAAATTAATCTATAAGCTCCAAGATAACACAGTTAAAGACTTCGGTGTCTATGTCTATGATAATCAAGGAGCGCTGATTGATGTGAAATTAGGCCAGCTTCTATTTTCTCCTGGTAGCTATACCCAGCAGGCCTTAGAGCCAGGGACTGTAGCTGGTGTAAAGGGGATTAAGGATAAGAGCTTCTATGCGCGTATCTGGCTTGATGATTATATTAAAAGTTATAATGATGTCCAGCAATCAGTCGATACTACAGAGATTTGGCAGGAGGCAATAGATAACGAGATTAAGGATTTAGAAGTTAAGCGAGAAAGGATAATAGCAGAAAAGAACTGGGTTTTTCAACCTCAGCAAAAATTAGATATAGATAGAATAGACCTGCGCTTGGCCTACTTAAGGGCCTTCAAAGACCAGATTGCCCCAAGGAAAGTTGCCTTTGTCAACCAGAATCTTAATGAGACGAAAGTGATTATAGAGGGTTATGAAAATCATCTAAAGAATGTAAGAGATAATTTGGAGAAAAATATAAGCAAAGAGGTTTCCACCGCCAAAAGCCGTAGCCTTTTCCAAAATGAGCCAGAGCGCCTAATCGTCTGGTCCAATAAGGACTTACAGGAGCTCTACTATCCATTAAAGGCAAGACTTCCTGACTTAGAAAAGAATCTAACTGCGAAAAGAGCCATTTTAGATGAGAGAGAGACCCTGGTAAGCAATAATCCAGGATTAATAATGGCTCAAGATACCCAGGCATTAATGGCTATCCAGGATAACCCTGCGCTTTTAGAGAAATATTATAATACAAGCATAGCCTTTGAGAAACTTGATATAGCTATAATTAATTTCTCTCATCAGGCAGAGGATAACATTGATAAGGAGAGAATTAAGACCGAAGATGAACAGACCAAAGGCATAGCTAATGAAGCTGAAAAGGAGAAAAAGAAGGATGAGATTATGTATACTTTCGCCCAGAAAAAGAGGGATGTATACAGTAATCTAACCAAGATTGTTTTAAATCCCGAGGATAATGATGCACTCGTTGCGTTAACGCCTTATGGCGATACAAGAGAATTACAAAATGCAGTAAGGAATTTCAGAGATAATAAGACAGCGCTCTTTGAATTTATAGACTCAATCCCCGATTCTGAGTTACTACCGGAAGAAAAGCAGCTCATAAAGGATTCTATAAACCTAAAGATTAAATCAATAGTGGATACAATATCCAGGAATCTGGCAGATGTTGACTATAAGTTGGCCTTAGGGGAATGGGCAAAGGTTCAGCAAAAGCTTATTGAGCTCGAAAACCAGAATAAAATCAAGATAGCCGCAACTAATCGTATCTATGAAGAGAAGTTTGGGTATGATGAGCAGGTTATAGATGCAACCTCACCTGAGTTTGCTGAATTTACTAATCTCTCTGGTGCAAATCTGCCTCATGTTATTGCAGAGGAATACTTCTATTATGGCCATGGCATAGGTAAGTGGGGAGATAGAGAACACGATGGATTTAGCTCTGAGCAAGGACAGAAGTATCTTGACTACGCTTTCGCTTATTTTGAGTCCAAGGGTGTAAATATAGTCAGAGTGTTCATATTCTGTGATGCCCGGGCAGGGTTTGAATACGATTCCAGTGGCAATATCATTGGTCTTGATGAATATGTTTATAAGGATATGGATGCCCTTATCTCTACTGCACAGAGACACAATATTAAACTTATCCCTGTCCTCTTTGACTTCCACCTCGCTGATGGGGTATCTAAGGAAGATAATGTGGAGGTAGGCGAACACCCTGAATTTATCACTGACCAGACCAAAAAAGAGGCACTTCTTAATAACGCTATTAAGCCTTTCATCCAAAAATATGGCAATGATTCTACTATCTTAGCCTGGGATGTCTTTAATGAGCCGGAATTAGCTAAAGCAGTTGTCACACCAGAAGGCATACCCAACCCAGAGTTAAAAACCTTTAATAAAGAGATTGTTAGCCTTATCCACAAAGAAGCCCAAGGAGCAAAGGTTACTCTTGGCAGCCATACCCGCGCAGATTTAGTCAATTACTGGAGAAATATTGGCTTAGACATATATCAGTTCCACTATTATGACGATCCTAAAAATCCCTTCCCACCTTTAGATTACAAAGCCAGCGACCTTAGGGCCGACCTTGGTATAGATAACACCACTCCTATTATTGTTGGCGAACTCGAACCCAAAGGCTCAACCGCAAGACTTACCAATATCTACAGCAACGGCTACAACGGCGCCCTTATCTGGAGCTACAACCTTCAGGACGCTAATCAGTATCAGGCCTGGTTAATTCACACCACTGGCGAGATTGTCGGCAAGGCTGAACCCGAATTGCCAGAATTACTAAAACCAAGACCGAGCACCGACACAATTATACTAGAGAAATTACGAGGAAGTTTCTTGGGATATAGGGGAATTATACTGGGTACCATTGGTATTATGGCTATAGTAACGGCAATTGTAGTTCGTATACGTAAAAGGCGTGATAAAAAAGAGATAGAAGTAGCGATTAAAGAAGACGACAATCCAAGAATAGAAAAATCCACAGAAGGCACCAAATTGTCGGAAGAAGCAGATAGACAAAGAAAAAGAGAAAAGATTCAGGAAGAATTGGGACAAAAAAAGGTTTCCGCGCCAGCTAAAGAGGAAGGAGCCGGATCCTCAGAAAAAGAGAAACCGAAAAAGGATACCCAGGAGTCAATAGATATCAAAAAACTTACTGAGTATATAAAAAGTTTAGCCGGCGATGAAACTGTTGCGATGGATAAGGAGGTTACCAAGGAGGCTATTGAGGCCCTGGAGCCCGAGATAACAAAAAGTCGTATCGGTAGGGTATTATTCTACTTAGGAATAATATTATTAGGAGTCCAGTTACTAAATATTTACCTTTTTGACCAAAGCTTCACTGACTTACAGGTAATTAATCCTATCCCTGTTTACTTAGGATTGATTTCTTTGGGTCTAATCTTGACAATACGAAAAGAGGGCTCTTTAAATACAGCAACTAAATGGGCAGTCTCAATCATTAGCGTCATACCTGTAATTCTTATGTCTGCCCAGCCAATGGTTTCTCTATCCTTTATTACCTGTTTTGCAATATCTCTGGTAATGGAGCTATCTGTTTTTCTATTTCACCGTGTAGATATATGGATTGCTGCAAAGAATCCTAAGAAAGAAGCCAATGTCCAGTTAAAGGCAGTGGAGATATTACTTGAAGCTATAAACAAGGGTGAAGGCTGGCATAAAAAACTTAGCTCTGATAAATTGGGAGAGGTGACGCTGCAGAATCTTCCTGCCCAACCGCCATTCTGTTTGTTTACTGAAGAGATTGAGGATAAATGTAATTATCAAGATGTAACCAATTGCCGTGAAATGGTCATTGCCGAGTTAAAGGCGCTTAGAGAGGATGCCCAGGCCGTAATGGATGGCAAAAAGAAGCAGATGGATTATAAACTTGTCGTTGAAGATTACATAAAGTATAAACGGCTGATGATTCAGGGGCCAAAATGGCGCAAGCTCCAGACACGCCAGCAACCAGATGATACTAATAGGTGGGGTGGATTTATACAAGGAGATGTTTACAGTCTCAATCTTACCGGAGAAGAAGAAAATATTGTCGATATCTTGGGCTATTTTCTTAAGGATCACCTTGATGCAAAGATAGCCAAGCCTGAACGCAAGAGTATTTTAGAGACTAATATTGAGACCCTTAAAGAAGGTATTCGCAATGATATCTTTGGTCCGGAGTGGCTTAATATACTTAAATTAATTCAAGACTTTCAGGATGAAATCTTTAAGCTAAAGGCAAATAAGCAACCAGAAAAGTTCTTTAACTCATCTATGAACTTTGGGATAAATTTGGCCGATTTAAAAATAAATCCTCTCCCTGCTTTCCAACACACTCTACCTGAGTTAGTTAAGACAGCTACGAACTACGATGAATTCCAACAGAGGCTAAAACTTATTGAAGAGTTAGTTCTTTTGCTAAAGAGTAATAACCTGGATACCGCCTACGCGCTCCAGAAAGCACTCCCTGCGTTAATTATTTCTCTTAAGGAACGTTCTGAGGAATTTAATTCTGCCATAGGTTTCGCTAAGGCCTTAGCTGAAGCCAAAATAAATCCATCTCCAGCCCTTGAATACACCATTCCGGCTTTAGCTGGGGCAGTCAAGGATACTAATGAGTTTAAGCGAAGGCTAAATCTTATCGAGGATTTAATCCTTACACTAAAGAACAAAAACCTTGACACTGACTATATCCTTCAGAAAGCACTTCCTGCAGTAATTGTCTCTCTTAAGGATCGTTCTGAGGAATTCACCTCCTCAATAGACTTCGCCAAAACCCTAGCCAAGGCAAAAATAGACCCCTCCCCAGCCCTTGAATACACCATCCCTGCCTTAGCTAAGCTTGTTCCTGATACTGCTGAGTTTAAGCAAAGGCTACAGCTCATTCAAACCTTCAGCCTTAAGTTAGCTAAAAATAAGATAAATCTTGCTCCTGCCTTCCAGTATGCCATCCCCGCACTACTTAAGACAACCAAGACCTCCGCTGAATTCCAGAAGAGATTAGACCTTATTGAGGGCTTAGTTATTACACTAAAGAACAATAACCTCAACACCACTTATGCCTTCCAGTATGCCATCCCGGCAATAATTAACTCTCTTAAAGGTGAGAGTGCTGAGAAAATAAAAGATTTCAG